>Ga0180433_10006823_pt1 | contig 14814 bp, 12 predicted proteins | sample SS_ome_8_FD_132980 | JGI IMG/M metagenome (GOLD analysis project Ga0180433, IMG submission 132980) | Hypersaline lake sediment archaeal communities from the Salton Sea, California, USA - SS_1_D_1 metaG | ecosystem: Environmental > Aquatic > Non-marine Saline and Alkaline > Hypersaline >... | reverse complement strand
TCCCCCGACTGAGGCGGCTCGCCTCGTGCGGTTTTTCAGTTGGGGGGCGGCCTTCCAGGCTGCACGGGGACATTTCGACATCCGGCACAGGCTGGAGTATCCCCCGACTGAGGCCAGTTTCTCAGGAGCAGGCAAACAGACGAGTAGGCCCGTCCGCCCCGGCGACAGCCAATCCCAATCCCCGTCCGACAGGTCCGACTGTCGTCCGGTTCGAGTCGATTCGGCCAGGCCAGGCGCCAGACACTGTCGAAATCCAGAATCCAGAATGGCCGCCGGAGCCTGCCCTTGCTCCGCTGGGTTGAAGCAGGCTTTGTTTCTCAGCAGATCCGGTAGAACCCAGCCGCGGTTTCACCCATTATCATGGCCCTCTCGCCGCTGCTCAGCGAGTCAATGAAATCCCGGACGATCTCCACCACTTGCTCGTATTCGGCCGCGACGGTACATACGGGCCAGTCGCTTCCGAACATAAGCCGCTCCGGACCGAAGGCCTCCAGGACAACGTCCATGTACGGGGCTATATCGTCCTTCCTCCAGTCGCCCCACTCGGCCTCGGTAACCATGCCGCTTAGTTTGCAATATACGTTCGGGGCCTTCGCCAGGCGATTCATCCGGCTTTTCCACGGCTCCAGCAGGCCCTTTCTTATAAAGGGCTTGGCGATATGGTCTACGACAAACGGCTGTCCATCGAACATCGCGGCCAACTTGATGGCGTTTTCGAGATGCCGCGGAAATATCAATATGTCATAGGAGAGGCCGAACCCGGCCAGTTTTTTGATGCCCCGAAGGAAATCTCCGCGCATCATGAAGTCGTCGTCCGGCTCGTCATGGATTACATGGCGCACGCCCTTGAGCTTGGCGTTAGACGCGAACACGGACAGTTCCTCTTCGAGCCTTTCGCCTCGAAGGTCGACCCAGCCGACGACCCCCTTTATAAAGCCGTTTTCGGCCGCCAGGTCCAGCAACCAGCGGGTTTCGTCGAGACTCTGTCTGGCCTGCACGGCGATCGTGCCCGCCATACCTGCTTTCTTCAGAAGCGGCTCAAGGTCGGCCGGGAGGTGATCGCGGCGCAGTTTGTCCATGCGATCATCCATCCACGGATATTGCGCCTCATTATACTTCCAGAAATGCTGATGCGAGTCGATGACCATTTTTCTGTGTTCTTTCTCAACCTTTGATTTGCTTGTTCCTCTCCAGACCCAACGTTCTCTTCTCAACGGCACCCGGATCATCGTTCTCCGGCAGGCCCTCCTTCCAGCAGATGTTGGAAACCGGCGAAATTATTTCCAGGGCATCGGTCAATATGTCGGGGTCGAGCCTTGAATTGACGATTTGGACGTTTTCTTCCACGTGTCTGACTTTGCTCATGCCCACCAGCGTGAGCGAGACGTATTCGTGCGCCAGCGCGAACTGCATCGCCAGTTTCGAAATATTGGTTCCGCGGCTTCGACAGAGCCTGGCCACACGGGCCGCCGCGTCAAGACCTTGTCCGGAGCCGGATGCCAGGACGGTGCGCCCTTTTCCGTAAGGACCCGCATATGCAAGGGGGAGGCGTTGATTACCGCCGTTGCCCGCCGGCGGGCAACGGGGGTAAGTATGTTGTCCATGCTCGTATCCATCAGATTGTACCGGCAGTAGGTCAGTACCGTGTCTATTTGTACAGCCTCGATGACCTTGGCCAGCGGCGTTAGGGGATAGCCGGTAATCCCCGTAAAGCGGATCTTGCCCTGGTCCCTGAGCTTGAACATGGCCGGTATCGCCTCCTCGACGACCTGCCGGTGGTGGGCGTACTCGATGTCGTGCACCTGGTAGATATCGAGGTAATCGGTTCGAAGCCGCCTTAGGCTTTCTTCGATCGACCGCATGATCCGTTTTTTCGTGAACTCGAAGTCGTTGATGTCATAACGGCATGCTTTGCTGGCCAGGAAGATCTTGTTGCGTTTTCCCTCGAGGAATTCGCCCAGGCGCTTCTCGGCCATGGTCCTGCCGTAGTACGGCGCCACGTCGAAGTAGTTGATGCCGCTGTCGATCGCACATTCGACGGCCCGGCGGCCCTCCTCGACGTCTACGGGGCCGAATTCACCGCCTAGCGGCGAAGCCCCGAAGCCTATGATCGAAACCTTTAGTTTCGTTTTGCCTAATTTCTTGTAGATCATTCGCTCACCTACTTTGATGCCTTTCGGTTACGGGGATTATATATACGCCGCGGCGGCGATCAAGGCCCTTGACGCAACGCGGTCGCAAAAAAGATACAGGGTATCTTTTTTGCCGCGGCTTGACACGGCACGGCCAGTGGGCGATAATCGGCCGGTCAACCCTGGGACGATTTGGTTTTCCCCGTGCGGAACGGAAGGGCTTTAACCTTGACAGAAAGAACCAGGAAATGCCTTGCCAAGGTGCAGCGGATGCGCCTGGCCCTCCGCCACGAAGAACCTGACCGCGTCCCCGTCAGTGACTTCTTCTGGCAGGCGTTCGTAGAACGCTGGCGAAGGGACCTCGGGCTTGTCGCTGATGCCGACATATACACATACTACGATCTCGACTGGGTCGTCACCACGCCGAACATGGACCCGCTCATAAAACAGTTCGAACTGCTTCATGAAGACGATTCCGAAGTGGTCGTGCGAACCGGCTTCGAAGCGGTTATGAGAAAAAAATTCGGCGATCCGATGCCAGAAAGCCTCAGGTGGGATACAGACAGCATCGAAAAGCTGGAGGCCTTCGACTTCGATGACCCGGCCGACGGCAGGAGATTTCTTGCCGCAGGCGACAACCACATCGCCGGTGTCGGAGACACATTCGTTCGAAACAGCCCCGCCTGGATTGAAACGGTCACAGAGCTGCGGCGGGACTTTGCCGTCTTCGGCAGCGTGATCGAGCCCTGCGAGTGCCTGACGCGACTGATAGGGCAGTCGAATGCGCTGCTTTGGATAGGTCTGCATCCCGGCCGCATGGGCGGCGTCATCGAGAGGATAGGCGATTTCTATACGAGGCTGCTCGAGGCCCAGATAGAAGCCGCCGGCGGTTCCCTCGACGGCATGGTGATATGGGGCGACGTCGCATACCGCAAGGCAATGTTTTTTTCCCCGGCGTACTGGCGAAGATTCTTCAAACCGGTCCTGAGGTGTATGATTGAGATCTGCCACCTGCACGACCTTCCCGTGATCTACCACGCCTGCGGAAACGTCAATGCCATAATCGCCGATCTGGTCGAGATTAAGCTCGACTGCCTCAACCCCTTGGAGGCCAAGGCCGGCCTGGACGCCGTCGAACTGCGAAGAAAATACGGCCACCGCCTGGCCTTCTGCGGAAACATGGACGTAACCACCTGGCCCGGCGCCGGTGAAGATGAGCTTCGTGCACTGGTCCTATCGAAGCTGAACGCAGCAAAGGGCGGTGGTTTCATCTTCGCGTCGGACCACTCTGTGCCGGACAATGTCCCAGGTTCAAGCTACGACTATGTGATAAAAACTTTGCGGCGGCACGGAACATACCCCCTTGACCTCTGCGAATTCGATCTTCCGGAAGTAAAATAGCCGGAAATCAGCTCCTCCGCCTCTTCGCGATCACGTCCGCGGTAACCACCACCGCGATGATAAGCCCGGTGATGACATTGCGGTACTCGGTTCCGACGCTGAACTGCGTTAGCAGGTTGTCGATCACCCGCAGCAGCAGAACGCCGGTCAGAGTGGCGAAGAGTGATCCGCTTCCGCCGCCCAGGGGAGTGCCTCCGACAATAACAGCGGCTATCACCTCCAGCTCCTTGCCGGCGTGGCTTTCAGCCTGTGCAGTGGCAGTCATCGCCAGAAATATGACCGCCGCCACGGAGCACGTGAAACCGCAAAGCGTGTAGGTGGCCGCCTTGACCCGCTTGGTGTTGACCCCGGCCAGCCAGGCGGCCTGCTCGTTTCCACCGACAGCGTACACGTAGTGCCCGAATCTGGTGTATCTGAGCAGATATACCGCCGCGACGAATACGGCGATGAATATGACAATCGGAAGCGAAACCGTATGGCCGGCCCCGAAGGGCGCTAGTTGCGCGTCGTAAAACCAGCTAAACTGCCGCCGCAGGCCGATGTCGGCGACCTGTAGGGCCTGTCCGCCGTCTGTCAATATCAGCGCAAGGCCCCGGAAAATAAGCATTGTGCTCAGCGTTACCACGAAGGGGTTCACCCCTACATACGCCACGAGAAAGCCGTTGACCGCCCCAAGGCCGGTGCCGACCACGGCGGCGGAGGCGAGAGCGACCGAGATCGCCGGCACCGAACCGAGGTATGAGAGCCCGTCCATGACCAGCACCAGAACCACGCTGCAGACCGCCGTGTTGGACGCCACGGACAGATCGAAGCCACCGCCTATCATCACCAGTGTCATGCCCACGGCGATTACCGCAAGTGCCGAGGCGTTGGTGAAAAGGTTGTCGACTATATTCGTCCAGCTCAGGAAGGTGGGGCTTTGAACTGCCGCGTATCCACAGAGAACCGCCAAAAGCACGAAGATCGTCGCCTTCTGGAGCCTCTGGAACCGGGCATAGCCGGCGCGTTCTCCGAAAGCGGTACCGGGTGTTTTTTTCCCAATCATGCTATCTCAAACATGCCTCGAAAAGCGATTCGGCGGTTATGCCGTCGGCGGACAGTTGTTGCTTCAGGCGGCCGGCGCGCAGAACCAGCACTCGGTTGCACAGCCGGGCCAGCTCTATAAACTCCGAACTGATAAGGATTACGGCACAGCCCGATTCCGCCAGCTCCGCTATGAGGCCGTATATCTGGTTCTTGGTTCCGACATCGATCCCCTGCGTCGGTTCATCGAGGATCAAAACAGACGGGTTGGCCGCGAGCCAGCGACCCAGAACGGCTTTCTGCTGATTGCCGCCGCTGAACATGTCGATGTTAGCCAGCGGTTCGGGCGGCTGGATACACATTCGGCCGGCCGTTGATGCGGCCGATGACAACAGTGTATTTCGCCGAAGAAACCCCAACCTGCCGGACAACCTCTCCAGAATTGCGATATTGAGGTTTTCGGCCAGGGGCCGGCCGGAAATGATCCCTTGCGACTTGCGGTTCTCCGGGATCATGCCGATGCCGGCCCGACGGCAAAGGTGCGGCCTTCTCCAAGGCAGAGTGCGGCCTGCCATGCTAACGCTGCCGCCCGCATTCACGGCTCCGAACAATGCACGTGCGATCTCGGTGCGACCCGAACCGACCAGGCCGGCGATTCCCATTATCTCGCCCTCGCGCAGGTCGAAAGACACCGGCCGGCTGATCCCGGGACCGCTGAGGTCCCTTACCTGGAGGACGATCTCACCGGGTCGGTTTTTCCGGGCGCCGAACATCTCGCCGAGTCTTCGCCCCAGCATCATCTCGCTCAGCTGGGCTATCGCGAATGACTTCATTGGCCTTGTTCCGGCGACACGGCCGTCTCGCAGCACGGTAACGCGGTCGGCTATCCGAGGAAGTTCCGCGAGCCGGTGGGATATATAAACAATACCCAGGCCCTTTCGCCTAAGGTCGCGAATCACCCTGAAAAGCCTCTCAACATCGTCGGAACCAAGCGATGCCGTCGGCTCGTCAAAGACCAGCAGCTTGGCGTTTCGGTGAAGCGCAGCCGCGATTTCCACCAGTGTCTGCCTCGCGGTACCGAGACCGCCTACAACTTCGTCACAATTCAAGTCGAAGCCGATCCTGTCGATTACAGCGCGGGCGGCAGCGGCGATCGCCTTGCGATTTAACCGGCCCGTCCAGCGGCCGGCGGGCTCGTCACCCAGGATAATGTTTTCAGCGACGGTGAAATTACCGATCACACTCCGGTCCTGGTGGATGACCCTTATGCCCAGCAACCTCGCCTGTCTTGGACAGGTCATGCGGACGGGTTTGCCGGCGAAGGTGATGCTGCCGCCGTAATCGGCAAACCGCCCCGCCAACACATTCATAAGGGTGGACTTGCCTGCGCCGTTTTCCCCGACAAGGGCGTGGACCTCGCCGGCACGAACGTCGAAGTCGACGGCCTCAAGCGCCGCCGTCGCACCGAACCGCTTCGTGATCCGCCGCATCTCAAGCAGGACGAGTTCTGTTTTGCCGCTTTCCAGGCGGGTCTCCCTTGCAAGATCGCCACGTTCTGAAGATGCACGCGATTATATGGGGCCTGAGCGTTGGGGTAAAGTGTCGCGTTGCTGAAAAAACAACAGCACCCTGCCCCTCCTCTGTGTTATTGCCATCTCTGACAGCGGCCGTGCGGCGGGTATACGCAAGAAACGCTGCCCCAAGGGGCCGGCCTCCGGCAAAGCCAGAGGTCATGCGTGAAAGTGCGAAGGCGTGAAAGTGAAAAGGTGCTGAGGAAACCGGACCGTTGACAACAAGGTCGAACAAAGGGCATAATGCGTTTCGGCTCATCGGCAGCCATCACCTTTACGGATCTATATTGGGCGTACTGCGACATGCTTATTCGCACCGGATGCAGAAGACACCACTCATCACGGCTACCTGGCCTCCCGACCGGACGGAACATACGCGGCTCCGTCAAGAAATTCACAGCGGCGGTTGTGCTGGCGTCCGCAATGATATTTGCGGCCGGCTGCGGGCAGGACGCCCCCGCTGGAAAACAGATCGGTTTTCTCATAACGCTCGACCACCCGTACTGGCACAATATGCGCCTCGCGGCCATCGAGGAGGGCGAAAGGCTCGGATTCGAAGTAACCGTCCTCAACGCCAGAGAGGATCCGGTCCTGCAGATCGAGCAGATCAAGCAGATGATCGCAAAGCGGGTCGACGTTGTTTGCCTTGCACCGATGAAGGCCGAACCGCTGGTCAGGGGAGTACAAATGCTTAACCAGGCCGGCATCCCCGTGATCATCGTCAACCGCGCAATAGGCCCGGGCTGCGATTACCTTTGCTATACCGGAACCGACACATACGCAGGGGCGGTTGTCTCGGCGAATATCCTCGTCAAAGCGATCGGAGGCAGGGGCAAAATCGTAGAGTTCCACCAGCATCTCGGCACCGGCCCGGAGATCGCCAGAAGCAAAGCCCTCGCCGACGTGCTGAAGGAGCACCCCGACGTGCAGAACATCGCCCGCATCCCTCACAAAGGCGAACGAGACGTGGTCAAGACGCAGATGCAGATACTTCTGCAGAAATACCCCGACCTGGCGGGGGTCTACGCACACGGCGACAACTTCGCCATAGCAGCGGCGCAGGTCTGCCGCAAGGCGGGCCGCGCCGACATCAAGGTTGTCGGGATGGGGGGAAGCCGTGAGGCCGTTGAGGCGGTCCGGGAAGGCCTTTTGACCGGAACCAGTTACCAGCAGCCCGCCGAAGAGGGGCGAAGCGCAATCCGACTGGCCGCGCGTCACCTGCGAGGCGAAAGGCTCGATAAGAGATATCCCATAAGCTGCGTGGCCGTGACACCGGAGAACGCGGCGCTGTTCGAGGGACAGTTTTGAGATGACTTCAAGGGAACGTGTACTGGCCGCCTTCGAGCACGAGGAACCGGACCTCGTGCCTGCCTGGTGCGGTGCGTCGGTTGAGTTCTGGGAAAAGGCCAAATCGGAACTCGACCTTGATGACGAATCGCTTAGAATTCGTTTGGGGGATGACTTCAGGCGGGTTTTCGCCGGTTACGCTGGACCACGGTATGAGCTGCCCGAGGGAATCACCAGCCGTACGGTTTTCGGAATCGAGCGGCGCGGCATGGGTTACGGCCAGCCGACGCGCCACCCGCTGGCTGAGGCCACGATGGTGGAGGTCAACGACTACCCCTGGCCGGATCCAGCCTGGGTGGACATTTCCGGCGTAAAGTCAGCCGCCGCCTCATGGCAGGGCCGCTACGCGATCCTGGGAGGGGACTGGTCGCCTTTCTGGCACGATGCGATCGACCTATTGGGCATGGAAAACCTTCTGATTAAGATGTATACCTGTCCGGAGATCGTCGACTCCGTTATGCAGCATCTTATCGACTATTACCTGGAGGCAAACCGCCGTATATTCGACGCGGCCAGCGATGTGATCGATATATTCTTCATAGGCAACGACTTCGGAAGCATGACCGGTCCGCTTCTGGGGCCAGAGCTTTTCGAACGTTTCATTTTGGGCCATCTGGAGCGACTGATCGACCTGGGCCATTCCTACGGCCTGAAAGTACAGCTGCACTGCTGCGGGGGCTTCACACCGCTGATCCCGGCGATGATAGACGCCGGTCTGGACGCCTTGCACGCCATCCAGCCGTCCTGCACCGGGATGAACCTGGCTGCGCTAAAGGGCCACTTCGGCGGCAAAATGGTCTTCAACGGAGCCATCGACTCGCACCACGTTTTGATCGAGCAGAGCCCGGAAAACGTCCGCGAAAAGACCCGCGAGGTTCTTAAAATCATGATGCCCGGCGGCGGGTACGTCGCCGGGGCCAGCCACGACGCGATACTGGCTGAAACTCCGCTTAAGAACGTCCTGGTGATGTTCGAGGCAATCCGCGATTTCGGCCGGTATGCATGACTTTACAGGATTTTCTGCTTGAATTCCCTGCTCGAAGTCGCTATAATGTAACAGAATTTGTTTTGTGCGCATGCGCTGTGAGGATTCTGTGTGCAGATCAAGATACGTATCAAATCACTATTTTAGAGGAGGAAATATAATGTCCCGGCAAATCCTGACCGCCGCCTTTCTCTCCGCAGCGGTATTTTCGATGGGAAGCCTCGAATCGACGACGGCCGCTGAATACAAACTCGACGAGACCGGCGGCACGACCGCCTACAATTCCGTCGGCGAACTCATAACCTACCTCAAGGTGGACCTTGTCATGCCTAACTGCGACTACAACTGCCTTGAAGCCCTGCCCGGCACGGGCAAGGCCGGTTGGTGGCACTGGGCGGCTCCTCGATGGTTCGATATGTACGGCCATGACGCCGTCTGGGAAAGGGGCGAGACCAGCCTGAGCAGCACCGATCCGAACGGCATAGACGGAACCGGTGTTCACGCGAGGATCAGCACCACCTATGATGGTCAGACTGGCCTGAAGACCGCGGGGCTTGCCATGTGCAGCCTTAACAGCGAGAACTGCGGCAGCGATCCCGATTGGTCGGGCTCGGTCCTATATGAACCTATATGCAACACGTGGCTGCAGCAGATAGACTGGCCGGAGTTTTACTGGGGCACGATAATCCTGAGCTTCCACGGCCTTCCGGCCGGCGAGTACTATTTGTACAGCTATCACAATAATTTCGAGTGCAAGCGGGGAGACGACAACAGGCCGGAGTGCAGTTCCATTGAGAACCCGCAGCCCAACATGCCCAGCATCACGGCAATGGCCCTGATCGACGCCGGCGGTCTTTGGCCGAACGAGGGCCATTACATCTGGCGCAACGTCCAGGACAGTACGGACCCTGCGCTGTTGCTCGGAACCGGCGACGTGGAGCTTCTCGAGGGTGCGTACGACGTACCGGTTCAGCAGGTTACAACCGACGCGCAGCTGAACGCATCTGTTATACGTTTCAGTACCGACGGCTCGGCGGTATTGGTCATCTATGAGAACGGCTGCTGCGTGGCGGACGGAGTACGTCCCAGCCGGTCCGGCGGACGCGCTATACTCAACGCCTTCGAGCTGAAGACCACCGCCCCGTCGCCTAAGGCATATCTGCCCACTCCCGGCGACGGGGACAAAGGCGTCGAGCGATCGGCGGTCCTGGGTTTCCGGGCCGGCGCAGAGGCGGAATCCCACGATATTTACTTCGGGACCAGCCGCTCGGCCGTTCTGGCAGCCGACAAAGATTCGCCCGAGTACATGGGCAACTACCCGCTGGGAACCGAGACCTACAACCCCGGGAACCTACTGCTTGAGACCACTTACTACTGGCGCGTCGACGAGGTCGGCGCGGCGGGTACGGTCACCGGCGATCTGTGGAGCTTCACCACGTCCGCCTGCCTTTCAGTCGATGACTTCGAGGCGCCGCCCGAACAAGGCGACGTCTGGGCAGGCTTGGGAGGCGGCGCCGTCTACAGGGTTTGCACCTGCGGCACGAACACCTATCAGCAGGGCGAGGCCATGCCGTCCACATGCGAGGGAGAGCCGATTCCTTCGACGTGCGGCCTCAACCACATCAAGGTTAACGAGGCACTGACGCTTGAGTACATAAATCTGGCCTTCGGCAGCTCAGAGGCCGGCCTTACATTCCAGTACCCCCAAGACTGGACGGGCGATCCCGAATATCTCGCCGTTTTCGTCAAGGGCCGTGCAAGCGGCAATATCAATGACCGAATGTATATGGTTATCGAGGACGCCCTTGGCGGCACCGCCGAGGCGGCCTACGACGGGCCGGCTAACCTGCTGACAACGAACGAGTGGCAGCCCTGGGCGGCGAGACTGGACGCCTTCGGCGGCGTGGATCTGTCACAGGTCAAGGCCGTCTACCTCGGTGTCGGCCGGCGGGGAGCAGGACCCAGCATGGCCTACGGAACGGTCTACTTCGACGATCTGGGTATATGCGTACCGGGTTGCTGGGACAGGCTGGAAAAGGCGCCCAAGGACTACAACGCCGACTGCATCATCAACTTCAAGGACCATGCAGTCGAACCCGCGGTCACCTCCGGCAGCATGCTTCAGTATCGTGACTTCGCTGCGGCGTGGCTTGAGGATACGTTGTGGCCATAAGGCCAAGGCCGCAATGGGGTTTAAGGTTCAAGGTCCGCCTCATGGCCGATACCGCAGGCGACAACGGCCTGGTCCTGCTGATGGAGACCGGCCAGGAAACGGCCCAGGAGTTGAAAGTTTTCATCGAGAGGCTTGACCACCCGTCCGCCGCGATTAACTTCGACCCGGCGAATGTGCTCCTATGTCGAGGTAAAAAAACGTTTTTTTCGTAGAGCGGTGATTATAGCCCGCCGCCGGCGGCCGGGCAAGTTAAAGGGCTCCGTTTACAGCTGGATGAGGCGGCCCTCACGGGCGGAACGGTAGACAGCCAGTACGACCTCGACGGCCTTACGGGACTCGGCGCCGTCGAGGGCGAAAGGCATGCCCTTGTCCAGCGCCTCGAGAAACAGCCTGAAGTTCTTTGTATGGTTGGCGTGTTTTATCGAGGCGGGATCGGCGGTACCGGCCTTGCGGCCTGCTTTTGCGAATTTTTCGCGGATTTGGTTGTCGCTTTCAAGCTCATCGCGGAACTGCCACTGGCGGAAGCAGTCCTCGGCGTAGATAACAGTGCCGTCGGTGCCGGTGACCTCTATGCGGCGAAGCTGCCCCGGCCACGAGGCGGTGGTTCCGTATATCATTCCGAGGGCCCCGCTGGAGAACTTCACCACCGCCGCCGACGTGTCCTCACTCTCGACTTCATGGGCCAGAACGCCCGTGTACGCCTGCACCGATTCGACCTCGCCCATCAAATAGCAGAGCAAATCCACCATGTGGATGGACTGATTCATCAGGGCACCTCCGCCGTCGAGCCTCCAGGTTCCGTGCCATGAGTCCCTGTAGTAGTCGTCATGGCGCCACCACGGCACAAAGGCCCCGGCAAAGGATATTTTACCGAACCGTCCGGAATCGATCGCCTCCTTGAACGGCACGACAGCCTCGTTGAAACGGCACGGGAATATGCCGCCTAAGTATACACCGGCCTTGCCGCATGCGGAAATCATCGCGTCGATTCGTTCAGAGGTAACTTCGATCGGCTTTTCGCATAACACGTGCTTTCCCGCGCCGGCTGCCTCAACGGCCGGCTCGAGATGGAAACCGCTGGGCGTTGCGATCGTGACGATATCGACGGCGCCGTCGGCCAGCATCTGCCGGTACCCCTTATACGCCCGGCATTTGTACTGTTCGGCCAACTTATTGGCCCGGCCGGAGCCTCCATCACAGAACCCGGCGAGGCCCGCGTTCGGCAGGTCGCCGATAGCCCGGGCGTGAAAGTCAGCTATAAGCCCCGCGCCTATTATTCCTATGTTCCACTTCTTCATAAAACCCATAATACGCCATGCCCTTGTTAACGTCAACCTGATCCCTGGAATGTCCCGCCAAACCTTTATTCAAACTGAAACGCGAACAGCTTGGCGTTCTTCATCTCGAAACGGACTCGAACCACCTCGCCGGCGAAGCGGCCGATGTCAGAGCGGCCGTTCCAGGTTACCACGTGCCTGACAGAGTCGCCTTTTATCCGGTCGCACTGATCGATGCCGAAGATGTCGCATTCGATACGCGGTTTATCAAGCACCGGCACGCCCAGGCTGCACAGAGTAGTTCCGCTACGATCCAAAATCGCCGCGCGGACGAACCCGTCGGCTTCGGCCCTGGCGTTGAGGATCAGCCTGCTGCCTTCAAACACAAGTGGGCGGGTTATGATCGTCCCGATCTCGCCGCCGGCATCCAGCGAACAGAATCCGTCGAGCCTCTGTGTCAAGCGGGTATCCGCCACGTGCGAATCGACTCCGGCTTCGCCCCACTGCCAGATATCGTCGCCGCGCCGGATCATACCGTTGGCTATCATCCCCTTCCAATAATAGCCCAGGCCCTGCGCCGAGCGGACCTTCCAATGCACAGCATCGCGGCTGGTGGCAAGATCGGCCCTGCCGTCGCGCCCCAAAAAAGCGACATACGTGTCAGGCGCCCAGCTATATTTCTGAGGTCGCGACCTGAAGACCTGACCGCGTTCGGAGTTGAACAAATTCGGATCGAAAACCGTAACGCCCTCGCCCGTTACCGCCGGAAACGGCCAGCCTTCAAAGTAGGGGTCGGCCACCTTGTTGAACGGCCAGGCCTTGTTGGGTTCGCGGGTGCTGAACATCGTGGTCCCGCGGCCGGCATGGGGGTAATTTGCCGTGGAGTAACTTCCGTCTCGCTTTATGTAGTTGAAGTACATGCCCTGCTGATCATCATAAAACGTCGCGCAGCCGCCCCCGCTTACGAGAGGCAGCATGCAGGTTTCATTGCGCCTCCAGTGGACCAAATCCGGCGAGAAGTACATATAGATACCCCTCTGACCGACCCACAGCGTGGCCTTGAACCTTTCCTCGGGCAAAACGTTTGGGTTGGCGTCCCTGAAATACCTGCCCCAGCTCGGGAGGCCGATCATCACAAGGTTGTTGTCTTTCGTATCCTCAAACTCGATAAGCCCCAGGCTTGGTCTTTCGAAATTGACCCCGTCCGATGAAACCAGAAGCTCCACCGGTCCGTGATCACCTTCGTAGCCCTCGGACACCAAGGTATAGATTTTACCTTCATATTCGATAAACGATGCGTCCCAGGCAGCCTGCAGATTCATCTTCCTGGGATCGGTCGGCGGGTTGATTCTGAGAGCGACGTAACGCATGCGGTCGACGATCACTTCGTCGATGAAGACATGCTTTCGACCACCGAGCCTGACCGGCTCGTAGTATTCGTCATCGGGCCCGAAAAGAAGCGGGGGACCTTCGGCTGCGTCCGGTCGGGGCGCGTTCTTGCGGTGGTTTCGGCTGAAACTGTCCGGAAGCGCGAAATCCACTTTATACCTGATGACATTCGAAAAACGCAGTTCATCCATGTTGCCGTTCAAACGACCCCGCCCCTGCCTGTCGTGGCCTATAGCGAAGTTGAAACGGTGTTTGATCCGCTTGTCATAATCGGGCCTGAGTGTCCTGTCACCGTCTCCGGGTTGTTCGAATATGCCGTAAGTGCTGTGGGCTATGGATTGGGGACGGCCCGACCGCGGCACGGCAGACCTGGTCACTTCGGACAAGCTGGGCGCCGGCTGTCCGGCACCGTCGATGAAATATCGCAATTGTTTGGCCTTCGCCGAGTACGTAAAGGCAACATGATGCCACGCACGGCCCCATATCTGATCGAGGACCATCGGGCAGTCGGCGGAAAAGCCGCCGTAGGTGTTCTCGATGTGAAAGCCCGCCGCGTTCGATTTGAGGGTGACCGTGAAGCCGGGTTCGAACCTGTCGCCCAGATCGACCAGCACGACGTCCCACGTCGGTTTCGACATTAAAAGCAGCCAGAACTCGCAGGTGAAATCACCACCGGCCAGGGCGGAAAGCAGCTCTTCAGGCGCTATAGTCGGCCCGAAAAGGCCGCTTCCAGGCTTTCCGCCCATCTGGCGCATGTGAACGAAGCCCACCGATCCCTTCCAGGCGGCGTAGCTGGTGTTGTAGTCCAGGCCCGGCGTCATCTTGAGGCAGTTGCCGTATTTTCCGGGTACGAGTTGACCGCCCTTCATAAGGCGAAGATCGTACTCGTACGGCCCGGCATCGGTGAGCGTCGTGTAGGGATAATCCGCCTCATCGAACAGCCACAGGCCCACCGTGTGTATGTCCGCAAAGGAGGGGAAATACTCGATGCACTTCTCCGGCGACGGACCGGGTTCCGCCATCGCGAACGTTGAAATCGCCGTCGTTACGATGATCTGTGTGATTATCGCAGCCTTCATTGTGTCTCCTTTGATGATATGATATTGCCATGCGTAACGAAAACCGCATTGAAAGGGAAGAAGGCGTAATATGTCAAGCAGGCGTTTCCGACCTCGCGATGTCATTTCGGAGCATCACAACCCGGCCGCGGGCGGGCAGGTATGGCGAAGAAACAGGACTCAGGACAAAGGACCCAGGACAAAGAATGGCGGCCTTCGGCCGCATGGAAGCCGCCTTCGGCGGCTGTAAAATTATGTGCAGGCAAGATGCCTGCCCCCCGACTGGGGACACCGTGCGGTTGTTCAGTTGGGGGGCAGGCTTCCAGCCTGCACGGGCCAGGGGTAAACGGTTGGTTTCTTAGGAGCACCTCAACCCGGCCGGGGGCGGGTAGGGATACGGAAGAAACAAGTAGTCGAGTAGGGCCTGCCGCCCCGGGGGCGGCAGCGTGGAAGCCGCC
>Ga0180433_10006821_pt1 | contig 14816 bp, 7 predicted proteins | sample SS_ome_8_FD_132980 | JGI IMG/M metagenome (GOLD analysis project Ga0180433, IMG submission 132980) | Hypersaline lake sediment archaeal communities from the Salton Sea, California, USA - SS_1_D_1 metaG | ecosystem: Environmental > Aquatic > Non-marine Saline and Alkaline > Hypersaline > Sediment... | reverse complement strand
CTACTACATATAACAATATAGGCATGTTTTATAATTCTCTGGGACAGTATGACAAAGCTATTGGATATTATAACCGTGCTGTTAAAATTTTCGAAACTAACGGGAAGCATATATCAAGGTCTATAACATTGAATAATATAGGGGGCGTTTATAATTCATGGGGGCGTTATGATGATGCCATGCATTATTTTCACCTGGCACTTGATATCCAGAAGAAATACGGAGATAAGAGCGAGATTGCCAGGATGTTGAATAATATGGGCGGAGTATATGATTCGTGGGGTGACTATGACCGGGCAATGGAGAATTATGCTCATTCGCTGGATATTTACAGGGAATCGGGAGAAAAAAGCCAGATGGCAACAGTGCTTAATAATATAGGTAAGATCAATAATGTGTGGGGATACTATGACGTTGCTCTTCAGAACTATACTAATGCGCTGGATATATACAATGAACTTGGTGAAAAAAGCAATATAGCTGCTACACTGAATAATATAGCAGGGATATATAATATCACACAGGAATATGATATTGCCCTTAATAAATATAATGAATCCTTAAAGATCAGGCGTGAATTGAGAGAAAGGAAGGGGATTGCAATGACCCTTTATAATGTGGGAGCTGTTTATATTGCGAAAAATATGTATGCCAGGGCAATAGAGTACCTGTCTGAATCCGTTGATATTCTTGAAGAATTACGAAAGACCGCTGCCGGGGATGTACGCAGGGACTATCTTGCCAGCCAGATACATGCTTATCAGTGTCTTATATTATGCCATATCAGGGAGAAAAATATTCCCAAAGCTTTTTATTATAATGAGCTTAGCAGGGCAAAATTGCTGGCAGAAAGAGTATCCAGGGCAGATACTTACCAGGATATTCCCGACCTGCAAAGTGTAAGGCAGGAAATTCCTGAAAATACAGCAGTAATTATTTATGCAACAATTGACAATCCCGTACTGTCACAAATATTTTTTACCGGCAGTGATTATGATGTTAACCTTATTGAAAAAGATTCGGTCTTTCATATTTTCCTCGAAGACCTCGATATCAGGAGCCGGATAATCTCGAGGCTTACGAAGGGACAGATCAGGAAGCTGAAACTATTTATTTTTTCAGGCAATGATACATATCTGGATAACAGGCTTAAGAATTTGTTCTTTGAGGTTATCATAGAATCCTATAACGGAATGCTGACAGATGCGGAAGATGAGACAAAGGCAAAAAAAATAGCCCGCCTTTTATATGATCTTCTGATATTGCCTGCGGAAAAGACCTTTAATGGGAAAAAGGAGATAGTGATAATGCCTGACGGCATACTGGGGATATTGCCTTTTGAAACGCTTATTGATCATGAAGGCAATTATCTTGTTGATAATTATAATATCACTTATGTAAATTCATTATGCGTTCAGCGATTGATAGAAGAAAGGAAGTACGGGGTTTCAAAGAAGCCGATGATCGCTTTTGGGATATCGGATTATAATAAACCTGAGAAAAGGTCAGATCTGGTAAGGAAGGACAAGATGGAGGATATACGAAACAAAGCAATTACAGCTATCACGCAGGATAAGCCTTTGGATAATATATATACACAGATCGGTTATTCTAATTTTAATAACCTTGAAGGATCGCTGGATGAGATCGGTTCGATAAAAGATATTGTGCCTGAAGCTGTTGTATATATTAATAATGATGCGTCTGAAGGTAAAGTTAAAAACCTATCATCATCAGGTGAGCTTGCAAATTACAGGATCATCCATTTTTCCACTCATGGTATTGCTATCCCTGAGCTACCCGAATTATCCGCACTGGTATTGTACAGATATAGTAATGAGAAAGACGGTCAGGACGGATTTTTACGTATGGGTGAAATAGCCGGCTTAAGTATCGAAGCTGATTTCGTAAACCTTTCTGCTTGTGAGACAGGACTTGGAAAGATATTTAGCGGTGAGGGGGTTGTCGGACTGACCCAGTCTTTTCTGATAGCCGGTGCAAATGGACTGTCTGTGTCGCTGTGGCAGGTTGATGAAGAGTCAACTGCAGTTTTTATGCGAGAGGTTTACAGCCTGGCATTAAACGAGGGAATGGATTTTTACGAGGCAATAAATGAAACAAAAAGGAAATTTATCAGGGGAGAGGTGAACCTGTTCTGGCGATCACCATACTTCTGGGGACCGTTTGTGTACTATGGGAAGAAGTAAAATATACAACTTCAAACCTCAAACTTCAAACTTCAAACCTCAAACCTCAAACCTCAAACTTCAAACTTCAAAATAAAATCCAAATTCCAAGTCCCAAATCCCAAATCCCAAATCCCAAGTCCCAAATCCTTTATACCTTTATACCTCTATACCCCTATACCTCTATACCTCTATACCTCTATACCCCTATACCTCTATACCTCTATACCCCTATACCTCTCTTAACTACTAAACCTGAACTTAATAATATCCCCATCCTGTACAATATAGCTTTTCCCTTCAATAAAGAGTTTTCCGGCATCTCTGCAAGCTGCTTCCGATCCGTATTTTACAAGATCGTCGAATTTTATCACTTCGGCTTTGATAAATCCTTTTTCCATATCAGTATGTATGGTGCCGGCTGCCTTGTTTGCGTGTGTGCCTTTAGCTATTGTCCAGGCTTTCAGTTCTTTTGATACTGTTGTGAAGAATGTTTCCAGGTTCAGTAATTTGTGTGATGATCGTATCAGCTTTGACACTGCGGATTCTGACAAGCCCATATCTTCAAGGAACATCTGCCTTTCTTCATAGCTTTCCAGCTCTGCTATTTCGGCTTCCGTCTCTCCTGCGATAATCAGTAATTCAGACTGTTCATCACTGATAGCTGCAGTAACAGCCTCAACATAATCATTCCCGTTTACAGCAGCAGCGTCATCAATATTGCAGAGGTAAAGTACAGGTTTTGCGGATAGCAGAAAGAGATCAGCAATATAATTAGTATTTTCTTTTTCTACATTCAGTGTTCGCGCAGGGTTACCTTTTTCAATATGAGATTTTAACTGTAATAGAACATCATGCTCTTTTTTTGCATCTTTCTCGCCTGATTGTGCCTGTTTTTCGACCTTTCTAATCCTGTTTCCCAGTGTTTCGAGGTCTTTCAACTGCAATTCCATATCAACGATCTCCTTATCACGGACAGGGTCAACAGTGACATCCACATGGGGTATATCATCATCGTCGAAGCATCTCAGCACATGAATAATAGCATCTGTTTCGCGGATATTTGCCAGAAATTTATTTCCCAGCCCTTCGCCTTTACTTGCCCCTTTTACCAACCCTGCGATATCCACTATCTCGATAGTTGCAGGAACAACCTTATCCGGTTTGATCAGTTCTGCGATGGTGTTAAGCCTGTCGTCAGGAACAGTGATCATCCCGACATTGGGGTCAATAGTGCAGAAAGGGAAATTGGCAGCCTGCGCTTTTGTTCCTGACAGGCAGTTGAAGATCGTTGACTTACCTACATTTGGCAAACCTGCTATACCGCATTTAAGTCCCATGAGTTATTTATTTAGTATTGATCTTATCGGGTTTACAATTCTTTCAAGCAAACTAAAGTCTTCAGTGATTATTTCCGCTACACCCTGCATCTCCTGGCTGAAAGGCAGTACCTTCCCGTAATTTGTTATAAGACTGTCAGGCAGTCCTACTTCAACAGCATAATAATTATCAGCAGGGACAAGCGATATTTTATTAACCTTACCTTTTACCATACCATATTCAAGGTGTGGGAAATTATGGAATTTGATGTTTACTTTTTGCCCTGCTTCCACTTTACCGGAGCCTGTTACAGGTAGTTTAACCTTGCCTATTATTTTGCTTGGTTTATCAGGAACTACTGTTATTACTTTGTCGCCTGCCTTTATATTCTGGTTTATACTCCAGTAAGTCGTAAAAGTCACAGTGCCATTGATCGGTGATCTCAGCACATAATTCTGCTCCCACTGAGCAAGCCTGCTTTTAAGGTTATTAAACGATTCTGTAAGTGATAATTCGAATTTTTTCTTCTGCTCTTCATATTGCAGTTCATAGTCAAGGATACTTTGTTCCAACTGTGATATCTGTATGTTGGTATTTGCAAGGTTTGTTTTTGCCCCTTCATAAGCATATTTTTTTTGCAGAAGAGCGCTTTTTGATTTCTCAAACTCTGACTCTGCAATAACTCCCTGGTCAAACAGTTTCTGATCCCTGTTATGTTGTTCCTGAGATAGTTTTAACTCCTCTTTTAAAATATTTTTTTGATTATTAACCCTGTAATACAATGCCTGATATTTTACGATCTGCTGTTCTATGGATTTTATTTTTTTGTGATGGTAATCCATTAATAAAAAATTACAGTAATCAGAATATTCTTTTTTAAATGATGCATAAAAAGGTTGTATCTCCCCCAGGGAATAATTATTATCAAATCCTGTTATAATATTGGAATCAAGGTGATTAAGGAACAGTCCGAAGGTGTCAAGTTTTTCTTTTAGCTCAAAAATATGCTGATAGGATGCAGGATTTTCAATTATCAGCAGATGATCATTTTTGTTTACTTTCTCATTATCTTTAACGAACAGATGTTTGATCTTTCCGTCAACACGTGCAACAATAGAAGCCGGCAGATTCTCGGTGGTAACCATTATCTCAGAAGGTATTATTTTGGGGTACTTGAAATACCATGTGCCAACCAGTAAAATTATTATTGTTAAAAGAATAATGGATATTCCCCATCTGATTATCCAGTGGGGTATGTGTCCCATGATCTCCTGAACATTTTCACTACGGAGTTCTATATTATTTGAATCATTAATTTCTGGCATTGATAGCACGGTCATTGCAAGCGGAAGCGAAGCAATCTCTACAACAAAGCAGAGTATAAATCTTTCCACCCGGGATTAATACTATTTATCAGTTTTAATTTCTTTTCTCTTGAACCTGCTTTTATTTGTTTTTCACGAGCAATAGCATCTTCTATTGATGAAAATGCTTCGAAAAAAACGAGCTTGTTAATATTATATCTGCAGGTAAATGAGTTTTTATATTTTTTATTTTTATGATCGGTTATTCTTTGTTTTAATTCTGTTGTAACACCTGTATAAAGTACTTTATTGTTTTTGTTTGTAATTATGTAAACTGCACTGTTTTGTTTCATTTTTAAGAATGTTTCAGTATTACATGCAAAAAGTTTGCTTCGTTGCTTCGCTCCTCGCAATGACGTCGTTCCTTTGGTTATTTATGTTATTAATTTCCTAATTCTAATTGATTTCTTACTAATTTAAAATATGCTCCTTTTTGTGAAACGAGCTCTTCGTGATTTCCGCTTTCAGCAATACGCCCTTTTTCCAGTACAACGATCTGGTCAGCGTCTTTCACTGTGCTCAGCCGGTGGGCTACCACGATAACAGTCCTGCCTTTAAAAAATTCGTTCATATTTTCCATGATCACTTTCTCATTGTTTGCATCAAGGGCATTAGTTGCTTCATCAAAGAACAGATATTCAGGGTTTTTATATACTGCCCGGGCTATCAGGATCCTCTGTTTTTGCCCCTGGCTCAGCCCGTGTCCTTCCATACCTATTTTTGTGCTGTAGCTCAAAGGCAATGATTCGATAAAATCCTGTATATTGGCTGTTTTTACTGATTTAAGCAGCTTTTCCCTGTCAATATTTTCTTCTCCAACAGCAATATTTTTTGCAATTGTATCAGAAAAAATAAATCCGTCCTGCATAACTGATCCGCATTTATCACGCCATATCCTGTTGTTAAAGTTTTTAAGCGGATTTTCACCGACATAGATCTCACCTGAAGTGGGAGGGTAGAATCCCAGCATAAGTTTTATCATGGTTGTTTTTCCGCTACCGCTGCCTCCGACAATGGCAGTAATTTTATTGGCAGGGATTTTCAGGTTCAGGTTATGCAGTACAAGGTCCGAATGAGGCCCTTCATACTGAAATGAAACATCTGTCAGATCAATGGTCTTATTTTCCGGGAAGGTGATAAGTTTTTCCATTCCCTCAGGTATCTCATCATCCTTCAGGTGTATCTCTCCAAGGCGCTCAAGGCTTATCTTTGCATCCTGCATTGTATGCATAAAGCCTATTATCTGTTGCAGCGGAGCGTTAAGCTGCCCTATAATATATTGCACTGCCAGCATAGCGCCAAGTGAGATGTTACCGTCAATGACAGCTTTTGCTGCCAGGAATGAGATAAAAATATTTTTTGTTTCATTTATGAATAATGATCCTGCCTGTTGATACTGGTTTAGTGACAGGCTTTTTACATTGACCTTGAAAAGCTTAGCCTGAATAGTTTCCCATTCCCATCTTTTCTGCCTTTCACAATTATTAAGTTTGATCTCCTGCATTCCGGTTATAAGCTGAATGAGGTTGCTCTGGTTGTCAGCCTGCTGTGCGAACCTTTTAAAATCCAGTGTTCGTCTTTTTTTCATAAAAATATAAATCCAAAAGATATATAGCAGGCTGCCTGCAATGAACACTGTAAATATTGTCATATCATATATGGCAAGTACTATACCGAATATCACCAGGTTTACCATAGAGAACAGGATATTTAGGGTTGTTGTGGTAAGAAAATTTTCAATACGTACATGGTCTGCAATACGTTGAAGCAGGTCACCGGTCATTTTTGTATCAAAAAATTTGATAGGCAGCTTCATCAGTTTGATCAGAAAATCGGATATCAGGGATATATTCACTCTTGTACTTATATGCAGTAATATCCAGCTTCTGATGAATTCAACTACTGTGCGGCTGAAATAGAGTACAAGCTGGGCAATAAGCACAAGATATACAAATGCGATGTCCTGGTTTGAAATACCGAAGTCCACTATTGCCTGTGTCAGGAACGGGAATATCAGTTGCAGAACACTTCCGAGGAGTAGTCCCAGAAAAAGTTGAACAAGGAATTTTCTGTGCGGTCGAAGGTAAGAGAAAAGAAACCTGAATCCTGTCTTGTCCAGTTTTTCATCTTCTTCCTTATAAAAATCCGGTGTAGGTTCAAGCAGCAGGCATATTCCTTTCTGTTCACCATCTTCCCGGGCGCTTATCCATCCCTCGAGAAATTCTTTTTTTGTATATACCACATGCCCGTGCCCGGGATCTGAAACAAATATTTTATAACTGTCTTTTTTAAAGCGTTTTTTCTTTATTTTATAAACTACAACAAAATGGTTTTGTTTCCAGTGTGCTATGCATGGTAAGGGCTTTTCTGAAGCGAGCTGGTCAAAAGAGATCTTAACGCCCATGGAACGCATGCCTATTGATTCCGCAGCATCGCTGATACCAAGAAGGGAAACTCCTTCACGTGTAATATAGCAGTGGTCGCGAAGGGACTGGAGACTGTATGTCTTGCCGTAGTATTTTGCTATCATACGCAAACACGCCGGACCGCAATCCATTGCATCAAGCTGCTTATAAAACGGAAACTTAGACATTTTGTTAATTACATGTGAAAGGATAAAAGTAATAAAAATGGTTTATTTACAGGGAAGAAAATATTAATTAACGGGAGTGTATTAAAAATGAGAATGGAATAATTATCGTATGATCATATTTCATATAATCGTTTTTATAATATTCTGATTCCTTCATATCCTGGAATGATACATAATATGGTTTTTCGAATAATGGTATATCATCTGTTTTAAATGAGAATGGAGCTTTGAAATTAGAGGCAACTTCCAGTATTTGTTTCGTAAAACTATCATATCCGTTAAAGATAAATACAGAATCATTTATTTTTATGTTATCATTATTAACAGCTTTTTTATATTCATTTATCATTTTGACATAATTGGTTGGTGTAAATTTTAAATTATCCTTATAAACGAGGATACTGTCAAGGGCATAACTTAAACATAATAATCTTATTGAATAGGTTGAACCTTTTGTATATGGATTTAAATATTCCAGATAATACCCTTCTTTATTCATTTGTAAATGTTGTTTGTTCCTTGTTCCTGAATGCTCACTGCCTGCGATTACTATAAATTTATTGTTCCGGATAGCAGTATTGAAAAATAACGTGTCTTCGTATTTCTTTAGAATAGCTTTTTGTCTTACCTGGTTAAATTTTCGGAATCCGTTTTTTTCATATTCATTATAAGCTATGCGTGTCAGTATAAGATTTTCAACTAACCGGCATAACTCAATATTATCAGCATTTGTATTTTCAAAATTTATTTTTAAGTTTTTAAGGTAACTAATGCTATTTAATGAGTCTTTTGGTATGTCAAATTTTAAAGATTTAAGCCGGGGTATTAAAAAATTATCCAGAGAAACCTGATAATTATGTTCTATATCAGTACATAATATTTGTATCTTTTTATTTTGATTATTCCGGTTCCATATTCGTAAATTATTATAAAAAAGCGAATCCTCCATACTGCCCACAAGGAAATCAAGTTTGTCTTTAAAATATTCTTTCGATTTTTCATCATCTGTAATAGCGAGAAATTCATTTAATACAGATGTATATGAATAAGGTTTTTCTATTATAATATATGGAAAATATGAAGTCGTATTTAATTCGAAAATAATGTTTTCTTCAATTTTCTGGAGAGTTTTAAAATAATGATTTTCACCTAATAAAATAACCTTGTAATTTGAGATGTCATTAACAAGGCGCCTAATATTTTTTTGTGATTTAATAACTTTAAAAAAGGTTGTGTCAATTTTATTTTTATTGCTTACAAATACAGGAAATTTGACCAATTCAGTGTTTTCATAAAACTCTGTCTGGTAGGTTTCTTCATTAGGGGATGTTGAAAAATTTGTCAGATAATTATAGTATTTTCCAGAGAATATAATGCTGTCATTTTTATAGACCGCAAATTGTGCATTTTTAAAAAAGATATTATTGTATCCTTCTGTTATTTTACTAATATGTAAAAGTCTGTTTGAAATATTATACGGATTATTTGAAATAGCCATTATACTGCAATCCGCAGATTTGATTGCGGTATCGCCTATTATAAAAAGTTCACTATTATAATTGTAAGGTAGTTCAATTGATTCAATAAATTTGTTTGTGCCAGCGCTACCGATACAGATTATATTATAATTCGACAAGTTATATTTTTTATATTCCTTATCTGATACAATAAGTGTATTCTCGCCTAACATTTCAACCAGAGAGTTAATATTACTGCCATCAGTGATTATACAGTTTGGCTGGCTGTTTGTAAAATAGTCATATATTTTTACAGGTAGGAATTTAAGGTTTTCAATATTATATTGGCAGAAAGCATTTATGCCGCTTATTAAGAAAATAATTAAAAAACTTTTTTTCATTTCATTTTTTCCTTTATTTCTGCATGGATCTCAAGATAATCAATTAATTTATCTTTTGCATCATAGCATAGATCATAATTGCAATTATCAAAAATAGGAATAATAGGGAGAATAAGAAGGGACAGACAGCTTCCGATTTAAATTCCTTCAAGTCTCAGAATATCAACAGAATGGCGAGAGATAATTAAGAAGCTGTCCCTAAATATTAAGAAGCTGTCCCTAAATATTGAATATTTAAATATTGCTAAATATTGTTCCTAAATATTCTTGGTGAGTAATTTTTCAGATTAAATATCTTTTATCATTTACAAAATTAGGAGCCATTGGCTAATGCTATATTAGAACTGCTTCTGTCAAAGTATTCCTTAATCGAGGGATTTTTCAAAATGGTTTTACGCTTCTGTGCTTCTAAACGGAATGATTTACAGCCTGCTATCATTGATTCCAAAGGGATACCAAGATAACGATTAAGCAATGTAATCATTTTTAAGGTTAATGGACGTTTACGATTTAATACCTCTGACACACGTGTCTTGCCACCAAATAAGATCGCTATATCTGATTGTTTCAGGTTCATCTGATCCATACGGAACTTGATGGCTTCCACCGGATCAGGGCTGCCCATTGCATAATGTTGCATTTCATATCTTTCTGCCAGCAGGGATAATAACTCCAGTTCATCGCCTTCAGGAGTGCCGGGTTTTATGTCTTTATCTGTGCTGTGCATCAACTTGTAAATTTTTTCACAAGCTGACTTGTATTCTGATTCTGTTTTTATTATTTTAACTTTCATATCGTACTGTCTTTACATCTATTTTGTCATATTCAGTATGTGTGCCGAACCACACTATAAACACTATCTTTAATTTATATTCTATATCTGCTATAAGCCGGTAATCATTGCCCTTAATATTAAATACTACCCGTTTAGAGCTAATGATACTGGCATTTCGGTATTTTAACTTTAACTCTCCGGAATTTCCAAAGTCAGAATACCTCATTTCATATAGCCAGGATTTTACTGATTCCGTTGCCGGTTTATACCTGGTTTTATTGCAATATGACTTTAAGGTCTGCTCCTTTATTATTCTCATATACTGCAAATTTAATAAAAAGTTACATATTTGAGTAACTTACTTGTATTTTTTGTTATATTATTTTTTTTTCCTACTGACGAATTTTATGGGAATTTTATGGGGGACAGCGCCTTCTATTTTATGTATTTTATGGGGGACAGCGACCTATTTTTTAGAAAAACAATTTATAAAACAGCATGTAGCTGCACCACCCATTAAAATACAAACAGCCACAGGTATTACCTGCAGCTGTTTATTATAACAACTGTTATACCGCAACGGGTAAAAAGTGAATTTAGCTGTTTTACCGTGTATGACGACTAAACAGTCAGTGCATACAGAGTAATATACGTGGATGCTATTGCCATGATCAGCAATGCTCCGGTGATCAGATCTAATTTTCTTAATTTCATGATAGTGATTTTAATCGGTTTATTTATCTTCATCTTCACTTGTATCTACTTGTGGTGGAATTAGAAGTGGTTCTCCGGTCTGACCGCCTTTTATATTCTGTAACAGTTCATGGCTTATTTCATTCTTAATGAAATTTTTAAGCGCTTTGGATTTTTTTGTTTTCATAATTAAATTTTTTTAATGGTTATAAAATAAATTAAAAATAGTTGTATAAACTCACCTGATCCAGCCAGGTCATTTATTTACAAAAATGATCATCATAATTATATATCTTAAATATTACATAATTGATAGGTTAATATTAAAAAATAATTTTTTCTTTATACCGGTTTTACCAATGATATGTTTTTTATGTTAAATGTTAAAATCGGGATAGTTATCAACAATATTATTGTGATTAATATAAAAATAATAAAAAAATAACAGGATTTTTGCAACCTTTTTTCGGGTGTTAACTGGCTGTCAGCAAGTTGGATTTTGATTTAAAGAGGATCAATTAAAAAGTCATTAACTGGACTGATTGTTGATAACTTTTTCGATAAAGTGAATGTATGTTAAAAATAGATTAATACGGGAGAATTTATGATCAGAACCGGATTCCGATAACGAGAATATCGTCTATCTGTTCGCAATCACCGCGCCATTTTTCAATTGTTTCTTTGAGTGTCTTTTTTTGTTTTCTGATATCATTGTCCTGTATAGTGAGTAGTAATTCCCTGAATCTTTGCCTTGAGAATTTTTTTTGCGGAATATAACCGTTTTCATTTGCGGCAGTTCCGTTACTGCCTGAGAACTGGTCGGCATAACCGTCTGAGAACATATATACGGTATCTCCTTTCTGAAGCTCTATACTGTGTTCAGTATAGGTTGTCACATCGGTATGATAGGAATATCCTACCGGTGCCTTGTCACCGGCATACTTATAAAGTTTCTTTTTACGGATAAGGTACAGTGGATTGACAGCTCCGGCAAACCGCAGTATATTATTCTCCACAGAGCACAGAGCTATGTCCATACCGTCCTGGCTGGCAATATCCTTTTTATTATTCTGGAGGGCTTCCGTTACCCTTTTTCTAAGGATATCAAGTACCTTATTCGGTCTGACAATGCCTTTTTCCTGCACTATCTCATTAAGAAACGAGTTGCCGAGGATTGACATAAAAGCGCCAGGCACACCATGACCGGTACAGTCGGCTGCTGCAATGAGCAGGCAGCCGTTTTTCCGTGCAGCCCAGTAAAAGTCACCGCTGACTATATCCCGTGGCATGAACAGGATAAAGCTTTGCGGGAACAATGAATATATTTCCTCTTCAGGGATAAGAAGCGAGGTCTGTATCCTGCTTGCATAATTGATGCTTGCCGTTATGTCTTTGTTCTTGTGCTCAACGATCTCTTTCTGGCGAAACAGCTCATTATTGATGATCCTGAGCTCTGCTGTCCGGCTTTCAACTTCGTTTTCAAGCCTGATCTTTGCTTTTTTCAGACTCCTGGTTCGTATAAAGTATATCAGGTAAAACAGCGAAACCGTTAATAGTATTGAAAAGAAATAAAATTCTTTAGTCTGATAAAACGGAGGCTTGATAGTGAAAGCAAATTCAGTAGGCTGCTTGTTCCATACCCCTGCTAAGTTACATGACCGTACCTGGAAAATAAAGCCACCACCCGGAATATTTGTATAGATCGCTTTATTCTCCTTACTTACAGGCGACCAGTCATTATCGAACCCTTTTAGCTTATACTGATACTTTACACCTTGGGGACGAGTATGGTGGATGCCTGTAAAGCTGAAAGTCAGGTGGTTTTTGTCATGCGGCAATACGAGATTTTGCGGTAAACCCGTCAGGGAATCGAAGCTGCCGGAATACTGAGACCAGTCAATATCTTTAAAAAACAGTTTTATTCCTGAAATAATAGTATTTGGCTCTGATCTGTTAAAATTTATTTTTTCAGGATCAATAATAGTTATTCCGTTTACCGTGCCAAACCATATTCTGCCGTGGTCATCTTCACAAACAGCATTGAGATTACATTCAATGCCCATGAATCCGTCAGAATTATCGTAATGATAAATGTTTAAAGGCTCTTTCTGATTATAGTCCGAAATATTGGACATATAGACCCCGTTCGACGTTCCCATCCATAGATTTTGTTTATGATCAAGTAGCATGGAATATATATTGCCGGGATCTTTACCCTGATTGTCCCTGATCTTTATGAAATTATTATTATCAAAATGATATAATCCGTTTTCAGTGGCAATCCAATAATTTGATTTTTGATCTTCAATAATGACTGTAACTTTTTTGTCTGTAAATCCATCATTTTCAGTAAAATGTATGAGGCTTTTGCCGTCAAATTTAAATAAACCGTTCCTTCCTGAAAACCAGATATTCCGGCTATTATCCTCATAAATATGGAATACCATACCCATATCATATTCATCTGAAATAGAAATCTTATGAGTTGAATCATTACTTAATTGCAAAATACCACTGTTTGTCCCAAGCCATACAATTCCCCTTGTATCTTTCAATATGCTGTAAACGTAACTGCCTGGAACCGGATATTTTTTTATATGACCGGTTTGCAGGTGATAAACTGCATATGTTGAACAAAACCAGATACCTCCATCTTTATCTTCTTTTATTCTCCATATATTGTTTTCATGTAAATAATACTTTATTCCTTTGTTGATAACATTTTTAGTTTTATTGTAAATAATATTATTAACCTGACCGGAACTAATACGAACAGCACCTTTGTTTCTTGTACCAAACCAGATATTATACCGGGAGTCATTATATATTGCCCAGACTTCATTTTCAGGTAGAATACCGCTTTCAGCATCAAGATGAATAAATCCTTCGCCGGCAAGTTTTGAAATACCCCCTCCATCCATACCGATCCACAGGTTCTTTTCACTGTCCTTTGTAACAACCAACACTTCATTATCATGTAATCCGTTATCTGTTGAATATCTCACAATTCTAAAATTATTTTCAGGATAACACTTGATTAATCCGCTGTATGAGCCAAACCAGATGGTATTGTCATTATTTATATATGATGAAGTGATTGTGATATTTTCCGTTAATGACAAGCTTGAAAAGCAAATTGTATTCTCCGGCATATTCTCAATATAAATATTAAGCCCTTTATCTGTTCCTGCAATAATATTTCCGTTAGGATCCCCGCATATCGTCCTGACAATGTTAAAATTCAGTCCGTTTGTTTTAGTATAATGATGTACTCCTGACTTATCGTATTTTATAAGACCGTTGGCGAGTGTCCCGAACCATAGCCTCCCTTTATTATCATTATAAACAGATAAAATATCACTATGATGTAATATAGAGTTAGGTTTGAATATTTCAAAATTGTTTTCAGCGTACAGAATGACTCCTTTTTCAGTGCCAAACCAGATAGTATCGCCGGTCTCATAAAGACAGGATACTCTTAGTCCTGTGGGCAAGACCTTTTCATCTATCCGGTGATAATTTAATCCGTCATAACGTATTGCTCCGTTGCCTGTTCCTATCCAGATATTCCTGTTCTTATCCTGCAGAATTGAATAAACAGCTCCTTCAACAGCAGGCTCGTTATTAATTATAGGTTGTTCAAAACTAAATCCGTCATATTTGCATATTCCATCAGCCGTCCCGATCCATAAGTATCCCCTGTCATCCTGGCATATAGAAAGTACCTGTGACTGTAAGAGACCGTCATTCACATTAAAATTTGTAAAATGATATTTTTGGGGATAAGAGGTTATCCCGTGCAAGAGAAAAAGAAATAAAAAAAAGCCACGATAAATCAATATATTACTCCGGACTAAGTGGCAGAACATTGTCAGGTATTTATCAGTTTGGTATATTATGTGCGTCCCTAAAAAATGTCTTTCAAATATACAATTTAAATTGTTAATAAAAATTAACAAATTGTTAATAATTATTGATGGTAGAAATGAAATGAAAAACAGAAAATTGGGAATATCTGAATTTTTAT
>Ga0180433_10006820_pt1 | contig 14816 bp, 17 predicted proteins | sample SS_ome_8_FD_132980 | JGI IMG/M metagenome (GOLD analysis project Ga0180433, IMG submission 132980) | Hypersaline lake sediment archaeal communities from the Salton Sea, California, USA - SS_1_D_1 metaG | ecosystem: Environmental > Aquatic > Non-marine Saline and Alkaline > Hypersaline >... | reverse complement strand
TGCAAATATGACCATTCAGCACAGCGGTAATTTTGATGCAGGAATCAAAATAAACACCAATGGAAACCGTATTGAAAACTGCACCATCGTTGAATGTTGGGATGGTATTGAACTTAATCATGGTCAATATAACGATATTCTTACCTGTTGTATTTCCCATAATGAAAAAGAAGGAATTTATTTCCTCTATGCACATCACAATGTCATTTCGTATGCTGATATTCCTTACAATCAGGAAAGCATTTTCTTAGACTCGTCTGATTACAACAGGTTTACTGCCATCACAGCACAACACAACAAAGAAGAAGGCATACAACTAAGAGATTCATCTTATAATACATTCTCCTCGTGTCACGTTTCGTTAAATCCGTTTGGCTATGGGTTTTATATTCAACGCAACTCCGATAACAATATCCTTTCTGCATGTGATATTGCAAAGAATGGTGTTGGTGTGTTCTTTACTTCAAGTGATACTGAAGGACCATGTGGCACGGTTATTTCCTTTTCCAATATCGCAGAAAATAGTGGAACTGGTATCTTTTTTATGGGCAATGGCTCTCGTATGAATGACACACATATTCATTATAATAATATTTGCAATAATAAGAAGGGAATTATGGCGGCGAATGCTCATGATTGTTTTATCTATGCGCAAAATAATTGGTGGGGAAGAAAACTAGGACCACGATTCATTGGCCTTCAAAAAAGTAATAGAATTGCATGGAAGTTTACAGATAGTCGCGTCTTCTTTCATCCTTGGTTAACCAATCCAGTCTAGATTGTTAAAATTCATACAGGTACTGGTATCAGTATGTTTTTAACGAAAGGTTTACTAATTTGCATGCTATGTTTATCGTTTGAAACGGAATGCAAGAAGACGTATATGAATTATTTAAACAGTATCAGTTTAATCATTGGTGGTTTACCGGGAGAAGAAAAGTTATTCATGCGTTTATGAGGAAGTTTATTTGTGCAAAGAATCTGGAGATACTGGACATCGGAAGCGGATATGGGGGATTAATCCCTACACTACAAACATTTGGTGTTGTTGACACAATAGAACCACATACAGCGACGCATGAGCAGTTAGAGCAACTCGGTATTCGAACAATCTATGTGAAGGATTTTTTCCCAATAATATGCCCAGAACACCGCTATGATATTGTTACTCTCTTCGATGTGTTAGAACATATGGAAGATGATAGTCGTGCTTTGCAGGTTGTTCGGAACCAACTACTAAAGAAGCAGGGCTATTGTTTCCTGACTGTTCCTGCACATCCCGGGTTATGGACAGAAATTGATGAAAGAAGCAATCACTTTCGACGATATACCATAAAGAGACTGCGCACTCTTCTTTTGGAGGCAGGGTTTACCACTATCTCTCTTTCATATTTTATGTGTCTTCTTTTTCCCATGGATATTCTTAATCGAAAACTTCAACAGAACCAACCACCCAAACTTAGTGAAATAAAACAGACACCTGCACTTCCTGCGACAAATAACCTGTTAGAAACCATTTTTGGGATGGAAAGTGCCCTTATCTCGAGGGTTCATTTTCCTGTTGGATCAAGCATTATTGCAAAAGCAGAGGGGTAAAAAGTAACTCTTTGTCAGTGTATTTTCTGTTTTAGTGGTATTGTTGATTGTATACACAGTGTAGGGGCCGTTCATTTGGAGGTAAACATAACGAACAAAGATTACAATTGTGACATTTCGAGCGAGAGTCATCTCCATTTAATATTGCATTTGGAAAATCTGGGTCGCAAATCAATGGGCGGGCAAGACAAATCATATCAGCTTCGTTATTTGTTATTACCTTCTTCATATAAAGAGGATCCCGAAAACAACTCCCTGCTAAGATAGGGATGTGAAGGTGTTTCTTAAACGCTTTAATATGAGCAATATTCTGATGCGGTTTAAACCACTGTGGATGGTTTATTACTAAATCGATGGGTGTTAAGAGCACACCAACTACATTTGCTCTTGTTTCTTTTCCTTGTGTTTTCAACCAATCGATATGTTTTTGTTTGTAGGGCAGTGCCCCTCGAGTAGCCAGAAAACATGTCACTTCAATGGCATCTACTCCAGATTTTTCAAGTTTTTTTGCCGTATCTAACGATTCTCGCAAGGTGATAGTCTTTGTAAGCGGCGGAACTGTTACAAATGAGCGAGAATATGAATCAAGTTTGACAATTACTGGGAATCCTTCTCCAACGCTCTCACGAATAGCTCGATACACTTCAATGCAGAGTCTTTGTCTGTTTGATAAGCTACCACCATACTTATCTTGACGCTGGTTTACTTTTTTTGAAAGAAATTGCGCCAAAAGATATGAATGAGCAGCATGAAGCTGTATCCCGTCAAATCCTGCTTTTTTGACACGAGCAGCAGCTTTTCCAAAACAGTCGATTATTTCTTCAATATCCTCTTTACTCAGCGTGTTTGGTAACCACTCTTTTTTACCAGACTTTTTTTCAATAATTTTTTTTAAATTGGCATAATTTACTTGAGCAAATATCGTCGAGTTGTGCTGGTGTACATAGTTTGTTACTTGGCGTAATGGGGAAATCCTCTCATCCTTTTCAATACCGGCCATTCCGGGGAGTTTACCGTTTTCGTGTACATACATATGTCCAGTGATGATGAGGCCTACACCACCGCTACTGAGTCTTCCATAGTATTGTTTATAGGTGTTAGTAATATCTCCTTGTCCACCAGTCATGCTTTCTTGTGTTGCAGATTTAACAAGCCGATTTTTTATGTGTACATCTTTAATTACAACTGACTGGGCAAGCGGATTTTTATTGGTGCTCATGATTTTTCCTCTTATGATATAATCTAATTTAAATACTCTGTTGCATACTTGCAACAAGTTTATGCTACATTAACGTAGTAAAAAAAGAGCAACAGTATTGTTGCCATGTTATTTTATATTTATCTTGTATTAAAAATCCTTGACGCTTATGGTCCCGTAATAAGTACCTGCTTTATAGAGATCTTTCGAGCTAACAGTTCCGTAGTACGTCCCTGCTTTATAGAGATCTTTCGAGCTAACAGTCCCATATTCAGTTCCTGCTTTATACACATCTGCAGAAACATTGTCATTTCTTGGAGATGAAACTGCACCAGAAAGCGCACCATCAACATCCTTTTTCTCCAGGCCAAGGCTTTTTGCGATTGCATACATTTTCTTGTTCATACCTTGTTCACCATTTTTATCTTTTGGTAGTGATAATGTAGTCTTTATAGCATATATAGTTTTCGATAAAAAGATAACAATTTCCAGTAATAAATTTATCCCAGTAACAAAGTTTTATTATACTCACAATATTCAAGCAATTTTTTATTAAGCTCGACCTTACTCTCTAAGTGTCAGATTGAAGTCATCCAGCACCCATTGTTGAAGTGATATTACATGATCTTGATTTTCCATACCAAATGTTGAAACATTGCTGTTTATTGGGCATTAAGAAGCACCAGAAAGCGCACCATCAACATCCTTTTTCTCCAGGCCAAGGCTTTTTGCGATTGCATACATTCTCTTATTCGTACCCTATTCACAAATTTTGGTTATGTTGCTAAATAAACATTTTCAATATACACACTTCTTCCTATATTCAAAGTTTTTTTTGAGAAAAATACTCTTTTTGTGTAAGTGGTACATAATAACTAAGAACCTACATATTGTTCTCAAATCGGAAAAAGCATAATGGGTCGTTATGCGTTTTTCCTGTAAGGGTGTCCGATCGAGTTGTACAACCCCCTTTGCATGTTTCTCCATATTTACATCCTTTACAGTTTTCACCTAACTCCTCAACTTTGAAGTTTCTGTTATAGGAAAAGGCGTTTGGGTCATTCCAAATCTCAATGATGCTTCTCTTCCGAATATTTCCTTCGATAAATTTATCAGACATGGCAAGACATCCCTTCACATTTCCGTTACTCTGGATGCCCAACACTGTTTTTCCTGCATAACATCCGTTCCATTCAGGATAAAAACTCAGGGGAGGAATGCGTTGAGAATGGAATCCTAAATTATGGGCACCAACAATAGTGAACGGCTTTTCTGCATGTTTCTTCTGTAATGAGTGGATAAAGATGCCAAGCGCATAATATTCTTTTTCAGAAAGCACTAACTTTTTAGGAAACCGTCCAATAACGGTTGCTGGCTGAATTTGCCAATCAACTTCTTCAGCAAGTACAAAATCCCGAATGGCAGGAAGTTCATTGAAATTTAGTTTATGCACCGTTGTGATAACCCCAATCATAAGCCCTGCTTCCTTTGCTGCACGGACAAAAGAAACTGCTTTTTCAAAGGAACCGTTAACCCCGCGTATTTTGTCTTGTGTTTCAGGGGAAGCACCATCAAAGCCGACCATAACACAATCAGCTCCTATGCTAACAAGATCAGGGATAATGTTCTTGGGATCAAAAAATCCATTTGAGATGATGGAGAGCTTCATTCCTCGGTTTTTAATTCTTTTTGCGAGGAGCTTCCAATCCTTTCGTAGGAAGACTTCTCCCCCCATTAATGCCACCCCTTTAAACCGGAGATCAGCCAAATCATCACAGAGTTGCAATGCTTCCTTGGTAGTCAGTTCATCCTCCCGAATATTCCCTGCAGAGGAGCCACAGTGTAAACACTTGAGGTTACATCGAAGCGTAACCTCCCATACAACAATATCTGGATTAGTATAGGCAGCTTGGTTCATATCTTCTCTTTTTTACTGTTCATCTAACAATTCTGGTTCTATTTTATAAAAACAATAGGGATGATTGTGGATTTTTCCTGTAAATCCCATCGATAGCCCGCAGCAACCACCTCGACAGGTTTCTCCATATTTACATCCTTTACAGTTTTCACCTAACTCCTCAACTTTGAAGTTTCTGTTATAGGAAAAGGCGTTTGGGTCATTCCAAATCTCAATGATACTTTTCTTTCGAACATTTCCTTCAATAAGTGTATTTGGTGCAGCAAGACACCCGATGACATCACCGTTACTTTTCACACTCAATACGACAATACCTGCGGGACATCCCATCCAGGTTGGATACAAACCAAGGGATGGAAATCTTCCTGAGTGATACCCAAAACAGTGAGCGCCAATGAGCGGAAGCTCTCCTTTTTTGTATTTCTTCTGCATGGATGCAATAAATAATGCAACAGAATAGTACTCTTCTTTTGATAGTGCATATTCTTTAGGAAATCTTCCTTCTGGAGTAGCTACTTGGATTTGCCATGCAATGCGTTTATTAAGCAAAAAATCTCTGATTCCTGGCAGTTCATGAAAATTTATTTTACTCACTGTAGTAATTACAGTCGTTGGAAGATTTGCTTCTCTTGATAACGAGACATAATCCATGACTTTGTCAAAGGATCCTTTTACTCCCCGTATTTTATCATGAGTTTTAGCAGTTCCTCCATCAAGACTTGTAGAGACTGCATGTGGTTGAAGTTCGACGAGTTTTTCAATAATGTCATTGTTGATGTTATATCCATTTGAGATAACCATCAACTTCATTCCCAGCTCTCGGATCCTCTTACCTATAATGTACCAATCTTTCCGAAGAAAAGGCTCTCCGCCCATTAAACAAACTTCTTGAGCATTAAGTTTTGCCAAATCGTCACAGAGTTTCAACGCTTCATCTGTGGTAAGCTCATCTCCCCGACTTTTACCTGCTGAAGAACCACAATGCATACAACGTAAATTGCATCGAAGGGTGAGTTCCCAGACAACTTGTCCAGGGGAATATTTATAGTTATTAGGAATGAGGCATCACATCCTTTCTCACAGTATACGTAAATAAAACAGGCTATTGTTGTTTAAAGGTTGTCTCTTTTTAGAAATTGTTGATACTGATGGTACCGTATCGTGTACCGGCTTTATAGAGATCAGCCGAACTTACCGTCCCATACCGAGTGCCTGCTTTATACACATCCGCAGAAGCACCGGCATTTGTACTTGTTTGGGAATCTGCTGATAAGATATTATCAACATCATGTTTATCCAAGCCGAGTGCTTTCCCAATTTCATAGATGTCTTTTTTTGTTTTCATAGTAAATAATTGATTCTTTTCCGCTATAAATAGATTTTGCTTTTTTTTAAATAAAAACTACTCTATCTGTCCAATTTGGAACAAATCAGTCACTGGGCTCTTCTTTTCTGTTACGTTTTCTGGTTTTTTCTTCAATTCGATGGAAGCAATAGGGGTTGCCATGTGTACTGCCTGTTAGCATATACGATGTTTCTACACACCCTCCTTTGCATGTTTCTCCATATATGCATTGTCTACAATATCCATGTAAATCCTGTTTTGTAAATTGTCGATTGTAGGCAAATGAGTGCGGATCGTTCCAAATTTCTATAACGCCTCGATTTCTGATGTTATCTTCGACAAAATGGCCTGTTTGGGCAGAACACCCTTTCACACCACCGTTACTTTCGATTGCCATCATGGTTTTACCGGCGGGACAACCAGTCCATGCGGGGAAGCCTGTTAACTCAGGCAATATTGAGGAGTTGTACCCCATATCGTGGGCGCCACTGACAACCTGTTTAAGTCTAGGATATTCTTTTTGAGTGCGAGCGATAAAGTTCCCCACTTCATAGAATTCATGTTCATCAACAAGATAGTCCTTCGAAAACCGCCCCTCAACATCTGTAATTTGGATCTCCCAACGAAAGATATCCTTGGTGATAAGAATGTCCCTCAGGAGAGGAAGCTCGGCGATATTGAGTTTGTGAACAGAGGTAATAATAATGACAGGAAGATGCGTGTCTATACAACGATCGACAAATCGAAATGCTCGATCAAAGGAGCCAGTAACACCTCGTATTTTATCGTGCGTTTCAGCAGTCCCCCCATCAACACTCACTCCAACAAACGCTGGTTGAAGGTGTTGTAATTGACCAATTAACCGATCGTTGAGAAGATACCCATTCGTAATAAATGCGACTTCTATATGTAGCTGTTTGATTTTTTCTGCAATGTGATACCAATCTTTTCGCAGAAAAACTTCTCCACCCATCAAAATAACACGTTTGCACCCTATTTTTGCTAAATCGTCGCAAAGTGACAACGCCTCCTCTGTCGTTAATTCATCAGGTGCTGGTTTTCCTGCAGAAAATTCACAGTGAAAGCACCGTAGATTACATCGTAAGGTGATTTCCCAAGAGACACAGTCGAGACGATATGTTTGTTTCACAGAAGGTGGATTTTGTTTATCTATTTAAACACTGCCCTCTCTCAACAATGTCACTCTATTTTATTTGGGATGCTGTAATGTTTACAATATGATGCCATCGTATCCTTTAGATTCTGCAGATACTCTTCATTTGGCATGTGTTTGTTGTTGTAGAGTTGTTCATAATGCTGTAATAAACGGGGAAAATATGTTTTAATAACTTCCAAATATCTGGCTTTCTGATCTCCCCTCAATTCAAGATGTTTGTAGAGAAGGTAATGTGCATCGTGGTCTTTTGCTATCTTGACCGCTTCTTCTAGTTCGTTTTCTACAATAAACGGGAGTACCGGTATAATGGCTACTCCTGTCGTAATTCCCGAGTTAGACAACTGTTGGACAACTTTCAGTCGTTCGCTAGGCGGAGGTACACGTTTTTCAAATATGTTGGTTGTTGATTCATTTAGGGAAGGAATGCTTATGGTGACCAAACATGTTTTCATGTTTGATAGCACATCGACATCTCTCAAAACTAATGAAGATTTAGTCAGAATATGGCATGAAAACCCCTGCTCTGCAATACTCTTTAATAACGATCGTGTAAGCTGGTATGATTGTTCAATTGGTTGATATGGATCATGAACGGACCCGATGATAATCATTCCCTTTTTTTTCATAGGTAGTTCTTGTTGTAGTTGCTCGACAGCATTGATTTTGATGTAGATGGTTGCATCTTGAGCTGAATCGCAGTACCGACACCCAAATTCACAATTTTGGTACGGATCAATTGTGTACTTTCCAGAAAAAAGATGGTCTTTGGTGGTGATAGTATGAAGTAAAGAGGGATAATGTGCACATTTGTACATCATGCTACATTTCCTCAGGCGCGGTGATGCCCAGTAGTCGCAGTCCGTTATTGAGAACTACTCGCGTCCCCTCGACTAATGCTAATCGTGCAACTCTGCGTTTTGTATTGTTTTCCGGAAGTACGGGACAGTCTCTGTAGAATTGATTAAATTGTGACGCTACTTCATATACGTAGGTAGCAATGCTGTGCGGACGATATCCTCGACACGCCTGGTCAATGATGAGGGGAAATTGCCCTAGTTTTTTAATCAAGTCAATTTCTGACTCATGGGTTAGTACTGCCGCATCTATTTGTTGTATGTTGTCTTCTTTTTTGGCGAGTATGCTACAACATCGAGCGTGAGCGTATTGGACAAAGGGGGCAGCATTGCCTTCAAAATTTAGCGCATCTTCCCAAGTAAAAACAATACCTTTTTCCGGTTGTACCTTAAGTATATTATATCGCAATGCTCCAATCCCTACAATGTCTGCAATCGTGCTCATCTTCTTTTTTGTAAGTTCTGTCTTTCTCCGCTTGCTTACTTCGTTGTACGCCCGCTTGATACATTCATCGATGAGATCATCAAGATACACCACACGTCCTCGTCTTGTCGACATTTTTCCACCTGGGCCGGGGAGGGAGACAAATGAATAAAAGATGACATGGGGCGTTAATGGTGCATCGAGGAGTTTGAGCGCAATTTGAACTTGTTTCGATTCAAGTTTATGGTCCTCCCCAAGTACGTTAACAAGCATGTCTGCGTGCTGTGCCTTCCAGAGGTGATAGGCAATATCTCGTGTTGCGTACAGTGTGGTACCGTCACTTCTAATAAAAAAGAATTTCGTGTTTCTTCCCCGAATACCAAAAGATTCTAAATCTAAGTAATATGCTCCTTCATCCTGATGGCAATATGGTAGTTTTTTCAATTTATCAATAACAGTATCGACGCTTCTGTCTTTTACAAAGTCGGACTCGGGGACATATGAATCAATCTTGATATTGATGCGTTGGAGACTTTCGTTGATTCCTCGTAACACAGGAGCATATGCCTGGCGGATAAGTTCGATTGTTTTGTTGTCGCCCTTTTCACTTTGTTTTACCATCTGGGCAATTTCTTCGGCAACTGTGGCATCTTCTTTCATTTGTGAGCTTGCAATTTGATAGTATCCAACCGTCTGATGATCCGTTTTTTTACTTGATGATTGCGGAACGGCATGTGCATCTATATTACTGATGCCCCAGGCAAGCGTTGCAACTTGTTTTCCCATATCATCAAGATAAAATTGTGTGTCCACGTCATATCCTGCAGCAGCAAAAATTCTTGCCATTGTGTCTCCAATAATAGGATTTCTGGCCCGCCCAACATGCAAAGGACCATTGGGATTTGCAGAGGTATGCTCGATGATAACTTTTTTCTTTTTTTTCGGTAATGTGCCATAGTTTTCCTTTTGTTTAGCGATTCCTTTTAATACGCCTTCTGCCAATTGCTTTACATTAACAAAGAAATTCACATACCCGCCACGAGATTCTACCTTGTTAACCGCCGCGCTCTTTTTGATTGCCTGAACAATCCCCTCAGCAATCTGTTGTGGTGACTTTTTTGCAACGGGTGCAAGTAAAAAACAGGGGAAGGCAAAATCGCCCATGTCCTTTGGAGGAATTTCTAGCCTTATTTCACAAGCATAGTTCAACTTAGCGAGTGCTTGCTTGAGCAGAGAGCGTATTTCGTTTTCAGCGTCTACCAATGGATAACTCATACGAACTAGAAATTGTTCTTTTGTTTATAGGGTTTTGCACAAAAAGAAATGTCGAGTGGTTTTACACAAGAATGCTGATAAGTGCCAAAACCACTAACACGGCTGGTGCAATAATCGATATTTTTCTTTCCAGTGGTTGAATCTGAAAGTCGGGAATGGTTATCGTATGCTCCTTGAAGTAGATAATGGGAACAATAATCAGCGTGATTGCGAGTGTTGCCGATAAAAGATGCCAGAACATAAAGGGGAGGGCATTAGTATAACAGAACCCAAGGCCTGCCCATGTGTGTGTATACCATCCACCAAGCCATGTTCCAAAGTTGGTCCAGAGGTCATATATCAAGATGCCACCGATTCCTGCCCCTAGGATTGTAGGTACTCTTCTGAGTGTTAGACAGTTTTTCGTTTTAAGGAAGTAGCCAATAAGTCCAAGAACAACAAAGCCTGACCAGGTAAATAGTAAAATCCAATTGTTGCCAATGATTAAATCAGAGAGGACCATCGTTGAGATGGGGACCATAAAGGTGTAGTACCCTCCGAGTAACATTCCACTCAATAGAGAAACGATGGCAACAACAAAGAACAAGTCCAACATAAACATCGGTTGAGTAATTCCGTTTATGGTAATGTATAGAGATGGCGAACCGGGAAGGTTGTTGTGCAGCAGTATTCGTATCATTGATCCAATAGCCACAAGCGCTACAGCCAGCATTATTCTCTCTTTATGTTCAAAAATATTTTTTATCATAGTATCCTCCTCTATCGTGATATTTTTCCTCTTTTAAATACTTTCTTTTATTCTTACTAAAATCCCACCAATCTCCATTCGGTTACATCATTATCGTGTACATAGACTTTATCTGCACCTTTCATCGATGCTTCTCCATTTACATAGAATGCCCAATAACGGCCAGTATCTCCTTTATATGTTGTGTTATTATAGGTTATCGAGTCCACAGAATACCCACCGAATGATTCCCAATAGGTAGTTCCTACACTAATAACGCCTTGTTTTTCGAGTTCAAGTAATACATCAAGTCCTGTTGCGTTTTCTAGCGTCAGCACTGTAGAATAAGACGTTCCATCACCAAAATCAATAAGAATAGTTGCAGAAACTTCTTTTCCACCTTCCGTTTCTTCGGGTGGTTCAAAGGTAATGATGCCTGCGTTGATTCCTCCAAGAAAGAGCCCCATCACTATGATAATAGGTATAAGGATTTTTGATAAGTATATCATAGTACTTTTTGTATGTCGATCCATAAAACAGGATATATGGGCAAAAGATTAAAATCTAACATTTTAGATAACGATTGTTAGCAATATGGATAACAATAGGATATTTGGGGCATTACATAGTTCAACAAGAGTGGCTATATTTCAAAAGTTATGCCAAAAAGAAATGCATGTGTCAGGCTTGGCAAGAGAACTTGGAATATCAGTACCAGTAACTGCCAGGCACGTTAAAATTCTTGAAGAGGCAGAGTTAATTAATAAAAGGATAATTGGGAATACCTATTTACTAACTGCAAAATATAAACGATTAGAAAAAACACTGGAGCCGTTCGTTACTACCTCTTCTGTTGAACTGGAAAAGAAAAAAAGTATTTTTGATGCATTGCAACAGATCCCTGACATTCAAATAAAAAAAGTTGGAGATAGTTACTACATACAATCAATTGATGGTGATGAAGGATATTATATTTATGAAGTAGATGGAAAACTACCAAAAAAACCGATAGATGAGTATATCCTTGATAAAGATGTCACCCTTGATATAAAAAAACTTGTTTCGGTGAAAAAGAAAAAGATAACAGTAACTATCAAGGGAAATGGATAAGATGCCCCCTGTGAACATATGCTGCCCCTGGGAGAATATTTTTGAAAAGGTTTATATGACAAAACAATATAAGGGAAAATAAGGTGAGAAATATATGGCTATAGGTTTCGTACTCATTAGCGCCGCGCCAGCACACGAACATGAAGTCTATAATAAACTATCTAAAGTACCAGAGATTGTTGAACTCCATCCACTCTTTGGCGAATATGATCTTATTGCAAAGATTGAAGCAGAAGATTTTGAAAGTCTTGGAAACATAGTAGTAAATAGAATCCGATCGATTGAAGGCGTGATTGATACGAAAACTTTAACCGGAACAAAATTTTGATGAGGTGAAAAAGAATGGCAGAATTGTTACAATATTTTTTAAGCATGTTGATGCTCGTTTTTGCAATTGCAAGCATCATCGCAGGAATTTTTACAGCCTATTTTGGATCAGGTAAAAGCAGAGCAGTTGGAGCAATTTTAATTATTATTGGATTAATTGTCTTTGTATTGTTCCTCTGGGGTGCAGGCCTTTTAACATTCATGGGTACAGTTCCTGCATTCATGAATTTTGTTGGAACCATAACAAAAGGAATTGTTGCCGTTATCGGCGCGGTTGTTGGAGCCCTGATTGCACTTGGTATATTCCTGCTTGCAATTATGAAGGCTTAAATCATCGTTAAAAAAAGTGAATGAATCCTGAGGTCATTCGTGAGTTCAGGATGAAAAGACAGGGCTAGGAATTTTCCTTGCCTTGCCATTATTATTTTTTTATCAATGCTTGCAAGTACTTTAGTTGTACTCTCAACGGCATCAATAAGTGGTGCTCTAATAAATACGGCATGATATGGTTTAGAAAAACCATCAATTCTAATAGGCCGTTCAAATGATTCTTTTTGCCGTCCAAATGCATTTCTGGTGACTGTCATATCCATAGCATGTAAGAGATGAATGTCATTATCTTCTTTCGTTAATTTTTTTGCAAGAAGCACACAACCAGCGCAGGTTCCCATAATGGGAAGATCATTTTTTTGTATCCGTTCCAAGATGGCGCTATGGATTCCTGTTTTATCCAATAACTTTGACATGTGCGTGCTTTCCCCGCCAGGTAAAATAAGCGCATCAACAGTATCGATGTCTGAGTAATGTTTAACAACAAGAGCAGTCCCAGGTTTGTTGGATGCTTCGAGTGCCTTTTCAACCGCTGTAACGTGCTCAGAAACGGCTCCTTGAATTCCTAAGATACCAACCGTAGTCTTTGTTACCATCCTCTTTCCTGTAAGAGTTGTTCTTTGGGTATGGTGTCTATCTCAATGCCGACCATTGCTTCTCCAAGGTTTTTGCTTACCTCGGCGATAATCTTAGGATCCTTAAAATGAGCAACCGCTTCGACAATAGCTTTTGCTCGTTCTTGGGGATTGTCTGATTTAAAAATACCTGAACCTACGAAGACGCCATCACTTCCCAGCTGCATCATAATTGCTGCATCTGCAGGAGTAGCAACTCCACCTGCTGCAAAATTAACGACAGGGAGACGATGATGGACACTTTTGATACTATCAAGAACATCACACAATCCCTTTTTTACGGTACCATAGGTGTATCCTTCAAACACAAGAGTGGTGTCATCGATGTCCTCTCTATTGGTAATTGTTGTTATAGCAGTAACATAACTTTGTGCATAGGTTTCCGCTAAGCGAAGAATCTCATCTGCGTCCATGGTTTGTAAGAGGTTGATGGCGCCCAGTACCATACGCTGGTGGCGAACTGCCTCGATAATATTTCCTGTTCCTGCTTCCCCTTTTGTACGGATCATTGCAGCTCCTTCCCATATCCGTCGGACTGCTTCACCTAGATTGCGACATCCACAGACAAAAGGGATGGTAAATTTACGCTTATCGATATGATAAAACGGGTCTGCGGGGGTTAACACTTCTGATTCGTCAATCATATCAACGCCCAAGGATTCTAGTGCTTGCGCTTCAGTAAAGTGACCAATGCGTGCTTTTGCCATCACGGGGATACTCACCGCATCCATGATGTCTTGGATGATTGCAGGATCGGCCATGCGTGCAACACCGCCATGAGCTCGGATATCTGCAGGAACTCGCTCCAGTGCCATGACTGCAATAGCACCGCTCTCTTCGGCGATAATTGCCTGGTCTTTATTGGTAACATCCATGACGACGCCACCTTTTTGCATCTTGGCAAATCCTTTTTTTAATCGTGCTGTACCAAACTTTATTGTTGGCGGTTCTGGTTTTTTCATAAACATTCCCCCAAGAGTAACGTCCAAACCAATATCAGTAACTCCTTATTAAGCGCTATGGTTTTCCGGCCGCTTTCCCTGTTAAAAACCTCTCGTATTATTCTTTTTTCATGGTTTCAACAGTTTCTTTCCCATAGGAAGTCAACCCATAGAGTTTGATATCTTTTCCCTCAGTTTTCATTTCAACGATATCTAGACTTATTAAAGACTCATCTTTTCGATACCGGGAGTCCATACCTCGGATAGCACCAATGACATTGGTTGGTGTGGTTTTTACATGATAAGCAATCTCGGAAGTATAGCTGTAACTTGGACTAATATCAAAAAGATATTCTGCAATTTTTTTCCGAATATTGCTTCTCCTAAGAGAACGAACTACCAGCGGTCTTTTAACATCTACAATATCCTGATCCATTGCTTTCCGCATCCCATCCAGTGCTTCCATACTACATATTATATTCCCCTTTATAAAGTAGTCGCCTCCTGAGTATATGGGTGCATATGTAGTTGCATATTCAGGTCTATCTGCGGTCATAGTGACTATATTGGTTGGAGGGGTGTTACCGCTTGTTTAATTTTTGTTGTGGGGTGAGCATAATCCTGAGTTGGTTTCGATGATAGGCATCATGGGTCGAAAGATCAAAAGGGCCATGTCCACTATTTGCCATGACAATTACTTTTTTCGCATTGCTTTATTTGCACATCCTTGTAAAATCAATAGCTGCTTTGACTGCATGAATTGATTTATCGCTCTTTTATTCGACTAAGAATGGTGTTATGTTACAGCATCGGCAAAAACACCAACGATTACATACTTCTCTCGATCATTTCTAGGACAAACCCATCGCTGTCAATAACATATCGAGCTATGCCAATTTTTTTGGCATAGTTTCTCATCTTTTTAACTGCCAAAAACCGCTCAAAGGTCGATCCCTTCT
>Ga0180433_10006818_pt1 | contig 14822 bp, 12 predicted proteins | sample SS_ome_8_FD_132980 | JGI IMG/M metagenome (GOLD analysis project Ga0180433, IMG submission 132980) | Hypersaline lake sediment archaeal communities from the Salton Sea, California, USA - SS_1_D_1 metaG | ecosystem: Environmental > Aquatic > Non-marine Saline and Alkaline > Hypersaline >... | reverse complement strand
ATCAAGATTTAGAATTTCAGATTTTACCTGAAGAACAAGAAGCTAGGGATAGATTAGATGGTTACATTTTGTATATAGAAGTAAATTTATATAAGATTCCAATTTAAAAAGAATATAAAATGCCTGTTTTAGAAAAAATTGAAAAAAATAAAAATGCACCATTATCTTTAATATTTAATGGGGCTAATCTGTTAGGAATTGAACTAGCGAATCTACTTATTGATCAAGGCGCCTACGTTATCATTATTGATGAGTACACTCAGAAGAATAAACAGAGAATGGGGAAATTGATAGATAACAAGCTTTTTAGTTTTATAGATATTTCGGGGGTTGATTCGCTAACTCAATCATTAGATAGACTAGACTATATTTTTTATCTTAATCATGAATGGTATGATCCGGATGAAGATATTTCCACAAGTGAGTTTTTAGAAAGATCAAATACTCTAGATAAAGTCTTAGAGATGGGAGTAGATCTAAATAGTAAATTTTTGCTTACATCTTCAATAAAGATTCATAAAAATCTACAAGAAAAGAAAGATTTGGCATCAGAAATTGAATTTGATGAGAGTCTTAATTATACAGTACTAGAAGTGCAAAGATATGCAGAAAATTTAACTTGGGAATACTATAAAAAAGGAGGTCTAGATTCTAGAATAATTCGTATTGGTGAAGTTTTAGGTGAGGAGATAGATATAGATAGGAAAACAAAATTAGTAGAATACATTAATCAAGCTATAAAGGGTAATGAGCTCAAAGTCCCGGGCGATGGATTGGAGAATTTGTTTTTTGTTCACGTCATAGATGCAGCATATGGTTTAATAAAAGCACAGTTCACAGAGAAAACATCAGGAAAAGTATATTCAATAGTTATCCCTAGAGATATAACAGTATTAAATCTAGCTTATAAAATACTTGATTTGGAACCAAGAGCAGGTGGTATAAATTTTGTAAATGAGGATAAAAAGAGCGGAATAAAGATTTATAAACCAGCAAAGAACTTGAAAGCTATAGGATGGAAGCCTAAAATTTCTTTTGAAAGGGCACTGGCTCAAACTATAGATTATTTTTATAAAATCTACGGCAAAAAAAGGAAGAAAAAGAGTAAGCCGAAAGTAAAGAAGAAGGAGCAAAGTGAAATCCGTAGTAAGAGTAAAAAGAGGAGATCAATCAAAGATTTTATTATGAATTTCTTTTTTGAAGTGAAGGATGTGAATGAACCGAAGTCTGTACTTGACAATGTTCAGTATTCAGGTAACACAGACGGTGTTTTGGATAATAAAGGGGGAAGTAGAAGTAGAGTACATCTTACCACCCATAAACATAATTCTGATAAACCGAAAAGATCAAAGTTAAAAGTATTAGGCTGGAAAATTGTAGACTTTTTCCATAAAACCAAAAATAAGTTTAGATCTTTAACCGTAAAGAAGTTCATTTTATTTTCAATATTCTTAATAATTATACTAGGTGTTTATTTATTATTTATTGTACCTCTAATTCGTATATCTTATTTTAGTATTATTGCTTACAAGAATACGAAAGATGCGAGGGAGAATATTTCTATGTATAAGTATTCTGAAGCTTCAAATCAGTTAAAAAAGTCTTATAATGCTCTAAAAAAGATAGATAACAATTTTAAAACTCTAGATTATCTTGAAAAAATAAGATGGTTAAATTTAATACTAAATTATAGAGAAAAGAATCAGAAGGTTTTGGCAATGACAGAAGGAGCTAAATTGCTTACAGAGTCATTAACACCTATAGAAAGATATTTTGAAGAATATTCCTCAAATATTATGCTTAAAAAACAAGAAAATTTAGATACTATAGAGGAAAAATCTTATGAATTATCAGAGATCGAGAATTTTGAAAATAATATTAATAAAGCTTATCAAATGCTAGGAGATAATGAGATCTTTAATGAAAATGATTTTTCTATTGATTATATTGGTAAGTATTTAAAACTATATCAAGAGTCTTTAAATGATATAAATAACAGTTTAGGAGGATATTCTGATGTATCGAATGTAGTTTCTGATATTCTATCTATAGGCAAGACTCAGACTTATGCAATTTTGCTAGTTAATGAGAATATAAGTACACCTAAAGGTGGAGAAATAGATTCAGTTTGTGTTTTTGATATAAAAAATGGTTCAGTGACCAGTATTAGTGTTTATTCTAGTTCTGAAATAGAAGTTAATCTATCGTCAGAGCAGGAGAGAATTATCAGAAATGAGCTAAAACTTCTATATCCAGAAGGTGGTTTACCATTCGAATCAACAACTTTACTATTTGATGATGCAAATTTCTCTATGTTAGTTGGGTTAGCAGTTAATGATATATATGGGAGTTATCCAAATCATGTAATTACATTGAATTATAAAGCTGCTTCTGATTTACTTAGTAACTTTGGAAGTATTGAAATGGAAAACATAGGTACAGTTAACTCCGTAAATATTTTAGAAAAATCAGAAGATAATGATTTTAATAGCAAGGAATTTATGGCAAAACTAATGAATCATTTGTTTAATTATCATATCGAAGATATGAGTACCTATAAATTACTTATTGAGAATAATACAATTGGTAAAGATATGGTAATATATACTGAAGACGAGTGTTTAAAGGAATATTTTTATAATACTTCAAGTTTAGAGGATATATCTTCATGTGATCAGCAAAAATTATATTTCAAAGGAGATGGCGAGATACCCTCTATTGATGTTAACCATTATATAAATAATGAAGATTCCGGATTAGATATAAATCATAAAATTAGTCTTACGGCAAATTCTAGTTCCTATAACGGGGTTATGATTATCGATATAGGAGAGGATTCTACAATAAATGAAGTGATATCAGTATCTCCGAAAGTTAGTTTAGCATCTAGTTATAGAAATCGCGCCTTTGTGAATGTAGATTTTGAGAAAGGTGATAACGCAAGTGTAATCATCAATGCAGTTGGAGATATTGAAAAAGAAAGCGAAAGTTTGTATAATTATTGCATATATTATGAAAGACCTGCTGGCTTTTCATATGATTATAGTATAATTTTGAATTATGGAGATAATTTAGAAATAAAATCTACACCTTCTGACGGTAAAAAAATTGATACCACAGTAAAGTTAGAAGGTAAGCTAGAAAAAGATTCATTGTGGAATTTTGAATTTACCCCTAGAGATTAAGCTTTTTGTAAAAACAGAATTTTTATTTTTATTATATTTTTATTATGAAAAAGAAGAAAGTTATAACAAAGATTGGTTTAAAGAAATTAAAAAAGGAATTAGCGAAACGTACTGGGAAATTACGAGATGATATCGCTAATAGGCTTGATGAGGCCAATCAGAGTGGGGATAGGTCGGAGAACTCTGCTTATACAGCTGCTTTAGAGGAGTATCAGCATAATGAAGTTCGTATAAGACAACTGAAGGAGTTAATTAAGTCTTTAAAAGTTGCTCCCGATAAGAGTGGGGATTCATATGTAGATATAGGGGATAAAATAAAAGTAAAGGATCTAGGGGCTGATAAGGTAATTGATTATCGAATAGTAGGTTCTGGTGAAGGTGATCCATTAAAAGGTTTAGTTAGTTCTGATTCAGTAGTAGGAGCTGCTTTAATAGGCAAATGTAAAGGAGACACTGTAGAAATTGATTTACCAAAGGGTAAAAGAAAGCTGAAAATAATTGATATAGAATAGAGAGTTCAAAAATTCTTCTTACTTTGTTTCAGACTCTTTTTTTTCTTCTCAAAATTAAATTTACATGTTAAACTGTTAGACAGTGGTATTAATTTATGCCATTTGTTTTATTTGATATATGAAAATATGAAGCAGCATTCGGTGCCTGAAAATATAATGGATGTTGAATTTAAGCTATTTGGCAGTCTTAGTGCAAAGCAGTTTGGTTATATTCTCGCAGGCGGATTCATAGGTTTATTTTTTTTCTATTTATTTAAATCTTTTGGGGTTACCTTTCTGGGTTGGATATTTGCATTTTTGAGTGCAATTCTAGGAGTATCACTTGCTTTGATAAGAATAAATGAGCAGCCATTTGAGATATGGCTTGGGAATTTTATGGCAGCTATGTTTACTTCTCAGAAAAGAGTATGGAAAAAGGAAAAGAAGAAACCAGATATTTTGAATAAGGATAAAGTTAAGCCTCAGCTTAAAAAGCAGCAGCAAGTCACACAACAGAAAAAAAAAGTTATAAGACAAACTCGGGAAACAGTAAATACTAAACAACAAAAGCAAAAAAGTGTTCCTATGCCCCATCATCCTTTTAAAGATATGGACAAAGATAAGGTTGAAAAAAAAGAAGTTAATATGGATCAAAGTACTGTAACACCTACACAGACCATAGATCAAAGTTTACAGAATCAACAGCTAGCAGGAAAGCAAGTTCAAGGTAAAGTTGAATACATGCCAGGTACAGCTCAGAAGTATATAACTATGACTCAAAATCAAACACCAAACAGACCTGTTAATTTAAATATTAACACACCGCAGCAAAGTAGTAATTCAAATGTAAATAAAAGCAACATGACAAATGTTCAAAAAAATCAACCCGTTAGGCAAGATGTAAAACCAAATAGTAATATGCCCCAGAAGCAACAAGTACAAGAACAAAGTAATATGCAACAAGAAGAAAGAACAAATGTGTCTACAGCGGGTCAGGCGCAATCTCCTTCAACTGGGGTGTCATCGACTCAACATACAAATAAAGCAAGTCAATACAGTGATGTTGTACCCAATAAAACCGAAACCATTCAGCAAACACAGACAAGCAACAGCAATGGAAATTATCAGCAAATACAGAAAGATAAAACAGATACTAATCTCGAAGAAGAGAACAAGGCTTTAAGACAAAAAGTAGCAGAATTCTCAGAAGAGAGAAATAAGCTTGAAGGGGAATTAAAAAAGAATAAAGATATGTATTCCCAGTTACAGCAGCAGAATATGCAAATAGCAGAGCAGTTAAAACAACTTCAAAGTCAGGTTCAGAAGATAGAATCACAACCAAAGCCTCAGGCATCAGCTATGCCCGTTCCAACATTAAAGAAAAATGATGTAAAGCAGAAAAAAGATGATAGTCAAGCTGGAATGTTGTCGCCTAAAGTATATCAAGGTCCATCTCTATCTAAGAAACCAAACGTTGTTAGTGGTATAGTTAGGACTAAAGATGGTAAGTTATTACCTGGAGTAGTTGTCATAGTTAAAAATGCCAAGTCTAGACCAGTAAGAGCGATGAAAACGAATTCCTTGGGACAATTCATTACAACTACCTCTCTAGAAGATGGGGTTTATGTGATAGAATTATCAAAAGAAGATTATTCTTTTGGAAGATTTGAAGTTAAATTATCAGGGGATGTTTTGCCTACATATGAATTTGTAGCTTATTAACATTTTATTTTTAAATATTTGATAAATAAAGGTATACCATCTACACAACAACATTTAGATGTTGCAGATATAAAAGAGGATTTAGTTATTCTAAAGAATGGTGTAGTGTCTTTGGTTTTGGAGACTACTTCATTGAATTTTGATCTTCTATCTGAAGGAGAACAGGATTCGAAAATTCTCGCCTTTGCTAGATTGCTAAATTCTCTATCTTTTCATATACAAATAGTAATACGTACAAAAAGAACTGATCTTAGTGATTATGTAGATTTATTAAAAAATCAGAAAAATAGGCAGATATCTGAAGGACTTAGAAGGCAGATGGATATTTATATAGAGTTTATTAAGAATTTAACTGTTACTAATGAAGTATTAGAAAAAAGGTTTTTCATTATAATTCCTAGCAGTAGTGGTATTTCTATAAAACCTGGCATATTTAAAAAGCTATTGGGGGGGAAAGAGGATGTAGTTAATGTAGAGAATGCAATAGAGAAATCAAAAGTTAAACTATTTCCAAGGAGAGATCATATTATTAAACAATTAAAGAAGATGGGTTTATTTGCAAGACAGCTCTCTTCATCTGAGTTAGTTAAGCTACTATATGGAGTATACAATCCTGAGAGAGGTGGATTAAAGAGGCTACAGCTGACTAGGACTGATGTAGATGCTCCAGTGGTAGATATGAAAAGAAAATAATATATTTAAAGTGAAAAATGGGTAAATTATTATCTTTCCTAAAGGGGAAGAAGAAAAAAAATAAGAAATCAAATATTAATAAGGTTGGAAATAGTCAAGTTAAAAATCAGCAAAAAGTAGCAAGTTCGAAGGATAAGAATTATTCTCTTAAAAAAGGAACGATTACACCTAAGCATGAGGAATATTTAAAAAAGAAAAAATTAAGTATACAAGATGAGGAGGAAGCTGTTGATAGATTTGTAACTGGGATGATAAGCGTTACTGACATTATTGCTCCTCCAGCAATTGAAGTTGATTTTAATCATATTCTTATTGGTACGAAATATTTCAGGACGCTTTTTGCAAGTGGTTATCCTAAGTTCGTTGGTGCTAACTGGCTCTCTTCATTGATTAATTTTGAGTTCCCTGTTGATATTAGTACTTTTTATTATCCAGTGGATTCAAGATTAGTAATGCAACGGTTAAAGAGAAAGATAGGAGAAATGGAAGCTACAATTAATCTACAAGTTGAAGCAGGAAAAGTTGTTGATCCGAGAGTGAAGGTCGCACTAGCTGATGCAAAAAGTCTTCAAGAATCATTAGCAAAGGGCACAGAGAAATTTTTTCATTTTGCTATGTATATAACTATACATGCATCCAGTCTAGCAGAATTAGAAAAGGTATTTAAGAATCTTGAACAGTCATTGGGTGCAATAGGTGTTGTAGTTAAACCCGCAACACTGCAGCAGGAGCAAGGGTATCAAAGTATAGCTCCGGTAGGGATGGATAAACTCTATTATACTAGGAATATGGATACTACTTCGCTAGCTACTACGTTTCCCTTTGTTAGTTCAAATCTTACTATGAATAAAGGGGTACTTTACGGAGTTAACAAGCATAATAAAAGTTTGGTAATATTTGATAGATATGAGCTTGAGAATGCTAATGCTGTAATATTTGCTACATCTGGTGCTGGAAAAAGCTATTTAGTTAAATTGGAAGCCCTTAGGGGGTTGATGTTTGGTAATGAAAGTATAATAATTGATCCTGAAAAAGAGTATGAGAAACTATGCAAAACAATTGGAGGTGAATACATCTCTTTCTCACAGGATGGAGATAAAAAGTTAAACCCTTTTGAACTTTCTGGGGTTGCTGAAGAGGATGAAGACGAACTAAGAATGAAGATACAGGCTCTTCATGGGTTAATAAAAATTATGATGGGAGGGCAGCTGGAGGCACATGAAAGTGCTATTTTAGATAGAGCATTGATCTTGACATATAAAGAAAAAGGTATAACTCCAGATCCCGAAACTCATAAAAATCCTCCTCCATTAATGGAAGATTTATATAAAGTACTTCAAGCTATGGCAGAAGATGAAGCGCATTCTATAGCTATTAGACTAGAGAAATTTATCAGGGGGAGTGCTGCAGGTATTTTCGATAGGCAGAGTACAGTTGATATAAAGAATACTTTTACAGTATTCAGTATAAGGGAATTAAGTGATGACCTGAGACCAATTGCTATGTATATGATGCTTGATTTTATTTGGAATAAAGTTAAGCAGGATAGAAGGAAAAGACTTCTAATAATTGATGAGGCTTGGTGGATGATGCAGTATGAAGATGCTGCAAAATTTATACATTCAATAGCGAAAAGAGCAAGGAAATACTGGCTTGGTTTAACTACCATAACTCAAGATGTCGAAGATTTTCTTGATACTGATTATGGAAAAGCAATTATCACTAATTCTGCTATACAAATTCTTATGAAGCAAAGTTCAGCAGCTGTAGATAGATTACAGAAGGTATTTTATTTATCTGATGGGGAGAAAAATTTCTTATTATCGGCTGGAGTTGGGGAGGGTTTGTTTTTTGCAGGACCGAGTCATGTGGCAATACAGGTGATAGCATCGGAAAGTGAGCATCAATTGATAACTGCAGATCCAGCAGAACTTGCTAGACAGGAACAGCAAAGGAAGCAAGCAAAACAGATTAATAATTAACGGGATTATCACAAAAAATGAAACTGTCTACTATTTTTCAAAATCTTAAATCTCAAAATATTTCTTTACTAACTCTTGTTATAATAGGTATATTCCTTCTGATTGTTATAGTTGTGCTCAGTACTTTTTTTAATTATCTATATAAAAAAGTTAAATATTTAACAAAGGTTAGATATGGTTTTGGAGGGAAACCTATTTTTTCTTTGCTAATAGTATTTGGAATAATGGCTGCAATTCCTTTGACTTATCACTCTGCTCAGCAGTCGGTAGATTATGTTAATCAAGCGTTAGCTAAAAAAGATGCTCTTATTCGTATAAATGTTATTGAGAGGAAAGATGAATTATATGACGTTTCATATCTGGCAGTTCCGACTATCAATGGTGAAGCCTGGGGAGATGATGTTTATACTATCACCTGGAGTATTGAAGGTCCTACTTCATTGAAAAAGATAGAAAAAGAGAAAGACAAGGATCATCCAAGTTATTTTATAGGAACTGTATTTAAAGGATATTATGAGGTCCATGTTATTATTGAGGGGGAAGAATTTTATCTTGAAAAAACAGAGAAAGTTATAATTGAATAATTTACTCATGAGGAAGAAAAAGAAGGCATTAAAAATAATAAATATATTTAGAACTAAATACTTAATTTTCCTTATATTATTTATAGGGATTTTCAATTTTCTAAGTACTACTGTTATTCCTGGGGATGCTTTTGTAGTATCGGCTTCTGATATAGATATTGATGAGCTTGTTAGTCTTACAAATACTGAAAGAAATTCACGAGGCTTAGGAAGATTAACAGTTGATTCAAGGTTAGTTGCTGCAGCTCAAGCGAAAGGTGAGGATATGATTGCTAAGGATTACTGGTCTCATTATGGACCTAATAATGAGTCACCTTGGGATTTTATTCTTGAGGCTGGCTATAATTATAACTATGCTGGAGAAAATCTTGCTAAAGACTTTTCATCTGCTTCCCCTATACATAGCGCTTGGATGGCTAGTCCATCTCACAGAGATAATATTATAAATTCAAATTTTGAGAATATAGGTGTTGCTGTTGTAACAGGTGAATTTCAGGGAAAAGAAACTTCAATTGTTGTTCAAATGTTTGGGAGTCTGCAAGGTGGATATTCAGAAGCATCCTCATATTATGAAAGTAGTGATTCTCTACCTATAACCGGTGAAGGTGAGTTAGGATCTCCCTCTATAGTTGATCCAAAAGACGGTGAAATTTTAAATGATGCAGCTTTCGATGTGAGAGGTTTAGTTCCTGAAGGAGATGCAGTAAAAATCTATGATGATCAGGTAGAGATAGGAACAGGTGATATCAGTGATGATGAATTTGTTTTTGCTAATGAAGATGATTATTCTGATGGGGCACACTCATTATATGTAAAAGCTTTTAATAATGATGGTAAAGCGAGTGGCTATTCAAACGTCGTAGATATAACAGTAGATACTATAGAACCAGTTATAGATATTGAGAGCATGAAATTTGAATACATGGAGATTAGTAGCAAAGGGAAAATATATACTTTATCTGTTAAGATAGAAGATAATCCAGTATTTGTAAGGGGGAACTATAATAGCGAGGAGAGTGACTTTAATTATAAAGAAGACAAATGGGAATTTCAGATAGAAGAGAATAAAGATTTCAAGGAGTTGAAAATAAATGCCGCTGACCCTGCGGGTAATACAGATGAAGTAGTTATTTCAAGTGAGGATTTGGATGAGCTAGCAGACAATATTACTTTAGTTGATTCTGAAAAAGAAGGGCTTAGCAAATGGTTTATTGATAATATTATTTCTAGAGTATTTACTAGAAGTATTAGAGGGCGAGTTAATTTTATAGTTGCATTTATTATGATTCTTCTTCTTACTTTTGAGCATATAGTATTATCAAGAACTGGATATACAAATGAAAGATCAAGTCCATTGATAAATTTAGCAGTATTTGCGATTCTTTTATTTACCAGTTTAATTGGAAGTGGAGGCACTATATTATAAAATACTATCTATGAAGGAATCTATTCAATTTATAATCAAAAATAGAAGGAGTATATTCTATGCCCTATTAACAGGCTTAGGGCAGTTATTTTCTATCCATTTATTGAAGGAAAAAGGAATAAATGCATTCCTAATTTCTAACGCTGTTACATGTCTAATACTTTGTTTTGAGATATATCTGAATTGGAGATACGCTACTAAGGTTTTGAGGCAAATTGATATGCCTGATATAAATGTTTACAATCTATGGGGGCATCTTTTAAATCATATTACACTACCAATATTACTTTTTATTTCTTTCTCTGGATTCATATACTTTAATAAAGATGATTTAGTTAGATTGGTTGCTTTATCTCTATTGATTTTTATAAACTCAATTCTTTTTATTAATATTCGATCTTATTATGAAGATAAGTTTAGGATAGAAACATCAACAAGATATATATATGACATTATCAAGTTATTTATTTTCTTTTTTGGCGTGAATTTAATACTTCATATACAGATAATTCTGCAGCTTGAAGTTTGGGTAGCTTCTATAAGTATAGCATTATTAGTTCTTCTGTTAGGATTTTTATTGATATATAGACAGTCTCAAGTAAACATACATACTATTTACTATATAATAATTTCAGCTTTTATTATTGGAGTATTGTTTATGTTAATAAGCTTTTCTCCTATTTTGACGCTTGGTATTAATATCGTTATCTTTCTTTTGTTTTACTTTGATATATCAATTCTTCAGCATAAACTAGATAGATCATTAACTCTTGAAATATTTACCGAATACCTGTTAACTTTAATATTAGCTTTTGTTATATTTGCTGGTATAAGTTAAATTTTTATCAAAATTCATGAACATAATAATAACTGGTCGAGGTTTAAAAATAACGAAAGCAATAAGATCTGGTATAAAAGATATGCTATCGAAACATAATAATTTTTTGAAAAAAGCTACTAAAATAGAAGTTGAAGTAAAACAGACAGATTCACATGAAGGAGTAAAAGATGATATTACTTTAGAGATTACTATAACCATGCCTAAGGTCTTGATAAGGGTGGAAGAAAGAGGAAGTGATCTATACATATTAATTGATAAAGTTGATCCAGTTCTTAGGAGGAGGTTAGTTAGATATAGCGAATATAAGAGGAAGTTAGAGGGGAAAGAGTCGTGGAAGATATTAGCTAAAAAGAAATTTGAAGAAGAGATAGAAAAACTAGATGAAGATGTCTATGCTCAAAAAGCCGAGGTAGAGCCCTTGATCACAAGGTATAAGCAGTATAGCCAGAATTCACCTATGCATCCAATGGAAGCAATTGAAAGAATGGAGCTTCTTGGACATGAAGCTTTTCTTTTTAAGAATATTGAAACAAATAAATACTCAATGGTATATAAAAGAAAAGATAATACATATGGACTAGTTGAACCAAAGGAACAGTGATGCGTGATATTATATAGCATTTGTGATATTATTTCTTTATGAAAATAGCACAAGTATGTCCTTATAATATTCTCAGACCTGGAGGGGTTCAAACTCATATCGAGAATTTGTCTGAAAGATTGAAGCGAAGAGGTCATGATGTAAAAATAATTGCACCGGGGATAAAAAATGAATCTGATAATAAAAAGTATATTTTCATTGGGAAATGCAGGGAAGTATCTTTTAATAAGACTAGATTTGAAATAAGCATGTCAATTGGCAAAGTTGTTGATCCTATTAAAGAAATCCTAGAAAGAGAGAATTTTGATGTGATTCACTTCCATGAGCCATGGGTTCCTGCTTTGCCTTTACAGATTCTGTATAATAGTAAATCAGCTAGTGTAGCGACTTTTCATGCTGCCACGACAAATACTTTTTTTAATCATTCTGTAGAGGCGCTAATGAAACCTCTTGCTAAGACTATAGTAAATGCGTGTGATGAAATAATAGCGGTGTCTGCTGTTCCTGCAAGATATATAAAAAAATTATATAAAGGAGAAATAAATATTGTCCCCAACGGAATAAATTTAGATAGATTTCATCCTGATCTGAGACCTTTTGAAAAATATAGAGATGGAAAGATCAATATTCTTTTTCTGGGAAGGTTAGACAAAAGGAAAGGTGTAAGGTATTTATTAAAAGCATATAGGTCTCTAAGAGGTAAATATTCTGATATTAGGCTTATCATTGCTGGAAGTGGAAGTGAGGAAGAGAAAATAAGGAAGTATGTAAAAAAGAATGGATTAAAAGATTTAGAGTTGCTGGGATTTGTAGAGGAAGAAGATAAACCACGTTTATACGCAACATGTGATATATTTTGCTCACCTGCACTATACGGAGAAAGTTTTGGTATGGTTTTAGTAGAAGCTATGGCATGTGGTAAACCTGTAGTTGCATATGCAAATGATGGATATAAATGCGTTTTGAAAGGCAAAGGAGCTCTGCTTTTATGTGAACCAAAGGATGTGGGAGCATTAGCTGATAAAATAGAAATTCTTTACAGCGACGAGAAATTCAGAAACGATATGAGTGAATGGGGGATTGAGGAAGCGCAAAAGTATTCATGGGAGAATATATGCAATCAAGTTTTAACAGTATATGATAAAGCTATTGAAAGAAATAGAAGATTAAAAGATACAGAGAAAATTAAAAAGAGCTTAATTCAGAAAGCAGAAGAATTTTATAAAAAATTGAATGGTAGTTTAAGTAAGACTAAATGAAGATTGGTTTAGTATTAGATACAACCCTAGATAGTAATGCAGGCGTTCAACAATATTTTAAAGGACTTGCCAGATATCTATTATCAAAAAAACATAAAGTAAAGTTTCTAGTTCCACCTTCAAAAGATAAAGGGGAATTCAAAGGAAATATAATAAGTTTTGGGAGAGAGATAACAGTAAAAGGAAATGCAAACACTATTAAAACAGTTTTCAAAACTTCAAGAAGGAGGATAAGAAATATATTAGGAAAAGAGGAATTTGACGTAATTCATATATCATCACCATTTTCACCTTTCTTGGGTGCTAAAATCCTTAGAAATGCAAATTGTCCTGTTGTTTCTACATATCTTGTTTATGGACGAAATTCATTTTATAGACTTGCTGGATTTTTTTTAAGTATGCTTATGTATAGGGTGTATAAAAAAATAGATAAATATATAGCACCTTCATTTGCAGCAAAGAAAGAGGCAGAGTTTACAATGCCTGGTAAATATGAAGTTATTCCGATTGGTGTTGATACTACCGATTATTCACCTAAAGTGAAACCAATTGAAAAATACAATAATAAAACATTTAATATTCTATTTATTGGTAGATTAGAAAAAAGGAAAGGTGTAGATTATCTTATAAAGGCTTATAAAGTTGTGAAGGATGATTATCCTAATACTAGATTAATAATAGTAGGAAAAGGTCCGATGAGGGAAGATTTAGATAAACTTGTATCAGATTTAGATTTAAATGATGTTGAATTTACGGGTTATATTGATGAAAAGGATAAGCCTAGATATTATGCTACTGCAGATATCTGTGTGTTTCCTGCAATATATGGAGAGTCTTTTGGAGTTGTACTTATAGAAGCTATGGCAAGTGGAAAGCCTACTATAGCGTTTAGGAATGAAGGGTATAGCTTTGTATTGAGAAATTTACAAATGCTTTTAGTAGAAAATAAAAGTATAGAAAAGCTAGTAAGTAAGATGATTCAGTTTATCAAAAGTAAAAGTCTGAAAAAGAATTATGGAATGATGTGCTTAGAAGAGTCTAGAAAATATAGTTGGGATTCTATAGGTGAACGGATAATTAAGATTTATAAAGGGCTTAATAAAGATAATTAATATGAGAGCATTTCTAGCAGTATTTCCTAATAAAGATTTACTGAAATCATTCGATGAAGTTAAGAAGCGATTGTATCAATACAAGCGTTTCATAAGGTTTGTAAAGACATCCGATATCCATATTACAATTAGATATCTTGGTACTTTTATAGAAAAGTCAGAGAGTGATAGGTTAATGAGAGAATTAAAGGAGTATCTTATAGATTTTAAGAAGTTCAGTATTAAAATGAATAATTTGGAATTTGGCTTTAGGTCGCAGAAATGGCCCAAAATATTATATGCATCTGTTTTTCGAAATGGGAGTCTGAATAAATTGAATAGTAAGATCAACGATGTGATTAATGACCTAGAATTAGTTAAATTTCAACAGTATGTGGAGTATAATCCAATATATCATTTTACGATAGGCAGAAAGAAAAAGGATATGTCGAGAAATATGGTAAATAAAATAAAAAGTCTTTTAAGAAAGATTGATTTTTCCGAAGGTTTTATAGTTAGAAAGTTAAATTTGATTAGTAGTAAAATAACTTCCAATGGACCTGTTTATACTAAAATAGATTCAATAGACTTTAAATAACAGATTTAATTCATACTAAAATATATGATAAGATAATTAAGTTAGTAATAAAAATATGTTTGAATTCATAAAAAGGTTATTTGATAGTAACGAGAAACAATTAAATAAAGCAAAAGAAACACTTGTAAAAGTTAATGATTTAGAAAGACAGGTTGAGAAGATGAGCTTAGAGGAGATGAAAAATAAAGTTGATTCTTATAAAAAGAAATTAAAGCCTCTTTTAGAAAAAGTACCTGAAGAAGCAAAATCATCTATAAAAATTCGTGAATATGATAAAGAACTGCCTGAATATGAAATAAATATTATTCAGAAGCTACATAGGATAGAGCCAGAACTTTTTGCGATAATT
>Ga0180433_10006817_pt1 | contig 14822 bp, 11 predicted proteins | sample SS_ome_8_FD_132980 | JGI IMG/M metagenome (GOLD analysis project Ga0180433, IMG submission 132980) | Hypersaline lake sediment archaeal communities from the Salton Sea, California, USA - SS_1_D_1 metaG | ecosystem: Environmental > Aquatic > Non-marine Saline and Alkaline > Hypersaline >... | reverse complement strand
TTTATCGTTTAGGGTGTGGTTCGTCCTCACAGGAGTGAGGACGCTACAGGATGAGACTCTGGGCGGTCATCTCGGGTGGCGGGTCGATGCCGAGGATCTTGAGCATGGTGGGCCCAATATCGGAGAGTACGCCTCGATCTCTCAGGCGGATGCCTTCGGTTTCACCGGCGACATAGATGAAGTCCACTTCGTTGGTGGTATGGGCTGTCTGGGTCTTGCCTGTTTCTGGATCGGCCATCTGCTCGGCGTTGCCGTGGTCGGCGGTTACAAGGGCGACTCCACCGCGCTCAAGTACCGCGTCAACGACCCTGCCTACACTTTCGTCTACTGTCTCTATGGCCTTGACTGCGGCTTTGAAGACGCCGGTGTGGCCAACCATGTCACCATTGACGAAGTTGAGAATGATAACATCATAGGTGTCCTCGAAACGATCTTCGGCCGAGTCGAGGGCGGGTGCTTCGTAAAGGGTCACATCATCGGTCGCCTCGGCCTTCTTCCGGACCGCCGCGATTCCACCCTTCACCGCCTCTACCACCATATCGGCCACCTCATATGCGCTCATCTCGGGCTTGGTCTCCTCGGGAACCTTCGGACTCGCGATCAGAATGCGGTCCTCGCCCGGAAATGGCTGCTCCTCCTTACTGTTGAAGAAACTGGTGACATGGCGGAACTTCTGGGTCTCGGATATGCGCAGTTGCCAGAGGCCGTGGTCGGCCAGCACCTCGCCGAGAATGTTATGCAGATCCATCGGGGGTATCACGTAACCCTCAAAGGTGTCGTAGTAGCGGGTAAGCCCAAGGTAATAGAGGTCCAGTCTCGGCCCGCGCTTGAAGCCGGGCTTGTCGAAGTTTTCTTCAACGAAGGCCATGGTGAGTTCCACAGCCCTATCCTGCCGATAGTTGAAAAATATGACGGAGTCATGTTGCTTTACTAAGCACACAGGCTGACCCTTGCTGTCAACAATCACGGTGGGCTTGATGAATTCATCCGTCTCCACGACATCCTCGGGCTCGTGGCCTTCGGCCTCTGCCTTTCTGATGTCCTCATCCGCCCTGCTGTAGGCTGCTTCGATAGCCTCCCTTGCCGATCCCGCGGTGAACCCCTTTCCCTCGGTAAGGGCTTCGTATGCCAGCTTGGTGCGCTCCCAGTTTCGGTCCCTGTCCATTGCGTAGTAACGGCCCATTACCGTTGCCACCTTGCCGACCCCGATCTCCTCGATTTTCTTCTGGAGTCTCTCTAGGTAAGTAAGGGCACTCCGTGGGGGGGTGTCCCGACCGTCGGAGAAGAAATGGATATAGACTCGCTTGAACTCGTTTCGCGCGGCGAGTTCCATCAGAGCATAGAGGTGGTCTTCCATAGCGTGGACGCCCTGGTCCTGGACCAGTCCCATGAGATGTAGATCTGAGTCGCGCTCCTTGCAGTTCTCTATCGCGCCCAGGAGTTTAGGGTCGCTGAAGAAGGACCCATCTTCGATGCGCTTGTTGACTCTTACAACTTCCTGTTCGACGATCCTGCCGGCACCCATGTTGAGGTGGCCTACCTCCGAGGAGCCCTGCGAGCCAGGAGTGAGGCCCACGTCCTCACCGGACGCTCCGAGTCTGGTGCGGGGATATTTATCCAGCAGGCGGTCTGTTCTCGGGGTGTCCGCCGTGGCCACGGCATTCCCCGGGTCATCTGGGCGGCCTATCCCCCAGCCGTCTCTGACTACAAGAACGAGCGGACGTGTCACGTATTCTCCCTTGGTAGGTCGGTGATAAGACCTTAGGCTCTACAGACCCAGTTCGTCGGCGATACGCATCAGGCGGTTGTACTTGACCACCCGCTCGCCGCGTGAGGGCCCGACCTTCACGAAGGCAGCACCGGCGGCAACGGCAAGGTCTATTATCAATGTGTCTGTCGTCTCACCCCCACCACGGTGCGATACTATGGTTTTAAGATCATTGTTCCGGGCCAGTTCCATGGCTTCAACCGTCTCGCTCAAGGTCCCAACCTGATTGGGCTTGATGAGGATCGAGTTGATTGCCTTCACATCAATCGCCTTTTGGAGGCGCTCCACATTTGTCACGGTAAGATCGTCTCCCATCACCATTATCTTGCTTCCCATCTTGGCATTCATCACAGGCCAGGCATCCCAGTCGTCCTCTCCCAGGCCGTCTTCGATGGAAAAGATGCGGTACTTACCCAGTAGATCCTCATAATAGGCGATCATCTCATCAGAGCTCAACCTCTTGTCTTCGCATGCGAGATTATAGACCCCGTCTTCAAAGAACTCTGATGCGGCCGGATCCAGGGCGATGCCGAGGTCAACGCCGGGTTTGTATCCTGCGGCCTCCATGGCCTGCTCGATATATGCCAGAGGGTCCTCGTTAGAGTTGATGCCGGCCGGTGCGTAGGCACCTTCAGTCCCTACATTGGTGTTGAAACCATTTTCCTTCAAGATCGGTTTGAGGTGAAGATAGGTTTCGATGGCGGCTCGGACGTTCTCGCGGCCTCCACGGTCCCTGGTGACCCCCACCAGGTACTCCTGGAGGTCGGTCGAGTTGTCCGCGTGCTGGCCGCCCTCTATCACTACCACCATGGGTCTGGGAAGCACGTAATCCCGATCTTGGAGGCCGTAACACTCCCGGATGTGCTTATACAGAGGTATGCCCTTGGAGACGGACGCAGCCCTTGCACAAGCAAGTGAAACACTGAGAATTGAATTGCCGCCGAGGTCCTTCCGCTGAGGTGTGGGGTCAAGGCCGATAAGCCGGTCGTCGATGCTACGCTGATCGCTGACATCCGTACCCATCATCTTTGGAGCGATGATCTCATTGACGTTGGTACAGGCCTTGAGCATTCCCTTACCCCGGTACCTGCCGGGGTCCTTGTCCACAAGCGTAACTGCCTCGTACTTGCCCGCCGAGGTGCCGTAGGGAACTGAGGCCGTGGCCGTAGTACCGTCGTCCAGGGTTACCTCGGTTTCTATGGTCGGCTGCGCACTGGTACTCAATATCTCGTGCGCCTTGATCTGCTTCACAGTGCGCGCCATAACTGTTCTCCTTTCAACAGGTCATAAGAGCGTGGGTTGAAACAAATCGCCGTTGATGAGGGTATACCTCTCCAACGCAGTCAACGCATTCTAATAGCTGGAAGGCCATATAGTCAAATGCAAAGAGGAGAATTCGGTGACAGTTTACGAATTCTGAGAGGAATTCGTAAACTGTCACCGAATTAGTGGAATTAGTGTCACCGAAAATAGTTATTGACGTCACTCGCCTCCGGTATCAACATAGGACTGGAGGAGAAGGGGCAAGGTGAACTAGCAATGGGAAGAATCGGTACATTCGAGATAATCCTCATAATCCTCGTGATCGTGCTGCTTTTCGGCGCCAGGAGGATACCCGAGCTCATGCGCTCGCTCGGTTCCGGGGTTCGCGAGTTTAAGAAGGGTGCCAGGGGGGAGATGGGTGAGGATGATGCCGGGAAAGCGAAACCCGCGGAGCCCGAGAAGACGGCAGAGGAAAACAAGAAGTAAAACGACCAAGGTGACAGGTACGCAATTCTGCTAAACGCAGCAGAATTGCGTACCTGTCACCTTGCTTCTTCGTCGGGGACAGAGCCCCGACGCTACATTCGTTGCCACAGGAGTGGCAACGCTACGAGTGAAGGACCAAGACTGTTGCCCGTAGCGTTGTGACTCCGGTCACGACGAACCCCGGTCTGATTCAATGAGCCTTCTCAGGTAATACCTAGAATAGATGGCGCCGCAGGGATTGTGCGTGAGCACCCTGTCCTTCACCACCAGGGTTGATACCGGTGCCCAGGAGTTCCTGGTAAATGCTATATCATGTCCCATACAGAGCCCCACTATCAGGTTAAGATCGGTGCCGCAATCATTCAGTATCTTTGCCTGCCCGATCGGGTTACACATCACCTCCTCGGGATCGCCCGACACCGGCTTGAGATCGAAGGTCTTCTTCGGGATCGCACACACCTTGCAGCAAACGGAATGAACCTCGAAGTGCTGTGCGAGAATTGTATGTATGGTCTCAGCCTCCTTCGACAGGCCGACACAGAAAGCGATTCCGATGCTCTTGTATCCCATCGCCTTCGCGAACTCTATAGTCTCCTCGATCCGGGTCTTCTGCATGTAGAAGGACGCTTCGACATGGGCTGCCGTGCGGGCCATGGTTACCGCGTCATCATCATAGGCCTGAATCGCGTCCTCCTTTATGTTGCTGCAATCCTTTCCCGACGTACATTCCTTGTTGTCACATAGAGCACACTTCATTGCTACCCCCAATCCACGCTAACGCCAGGAGGGAAGTGTTCAACCGGCGGTGAATTCCGCAAGGCGGTCGGCGAACATCCTGGCATAGTCGCCTGCCGGGAAGACCGATTCGAGGATCCTGGCAGCGATGCTGCTCGATTCGGCCGGCGGAAGACAATAATTCATCTCCGGAAAATCGCTCCGGTACTTGGAAGCCTCTTGCTTCACGTCCTTGTTCCTTATGATCACGTCGGCCATAAGACCGGCAAGGCGCGCGAAGTCATCCTCCTTCATGCCGAATCTGGTCATCTCCTGGACGCCGGTGCGGATGCCGCTCGATTCGAGGAAGCTCTCGTCATCCGGCAAAGCCTGATAGTTGCAAACAATGTTGTTGTCCTCGAGCCGCCGCGCGATGTCCTCTCCGATACCGTGCTCGCGCACCCTGACGATTACCTGATGGGTTTGGGTGAACCCGTCCGCGGGGTCACCCTCGACCTTGAGGCCCGCCTCATTCAAGGCCTTGGCAAAAGCCCTGGCGTTCTTCCTTACCTGAGGTTGGTACTCATCCTTGAAGGCATTCATCTCATATGTGGCGATAAGCAGGCCGAGCAGGGTCCCCAGGTGATGGTTACTCGTAGACCCCGGAAACGCCCTCCCCTTGACATCTATCCAGAGCTTCCTGAGATCGTGACCTTTGATGAAATTGCTTACAACCACTCCCCGCTGCGGACCGAAGAAGGTCTTGTGCGTGCTCCCGGTCACGATATCCGCTCCGTCCTGTAGAGGCTGCTGGAACGCCCCGTAGAGGCCAAGAACGTGAGCCATGTCGTACATGATGATCGGCCTGGGATCCAGGTCCTGTACCGCTTGGTAAGCTTCCTGAACCGGTTCGGGATAGATGAACATGCTCTTGCCGAAGACAATGAGGTCCGGCTTCCGGTCCCGGATGAGCTCTACCATCTTGGCGGCGTCTATCCTGTATGGGTTGTCTTCCCTTATCGGGAAATTCACAACGGCTTCTTTACCTGTCTCCGGATCTGTCTCGACATAGTTGAAGAGAGCGCCCATCGGCTGGGAACTGAGGTGCCCGCCCTTGGTAAGATCGTTGTTCATCACAAGGCGCATCCGCTTCATCGGTCCTTCCGACTTGCGGTTGAGGAACTTGGTTATGGCCTTGAACACAACCTCATTCGCCATCTGGCCGCTTACCGGCCTGAGTTCCGCCTCTTCGCATCCGAAGAACTGCTGTATCGCCGTACGGGTTTCCTCCTCGATGTCCCTGATGAAGTCAGTTCCCTGGTAGAAATATATCTCCTTCCCCTTCATGGAGCGGTGTTCGGCATAGCGACCGGCGGGATCGGAGATCTCGCACATCTTGACGATCAGGCTGGGGGTGGTCTCGGAGGGTATAAGATTGAAGCAATGCCTCTGACGCCAGAGATTGTTCTCCACCGCCCGGTCGGTGACTTCGCTGATCTTGTCCTTCAGATTTCCCATGCAAACCTCCGTTTCGTTGGTTTCCTGGCCAGCCCTCACTATATTTCCGAAATCGCCCTGTGTCAACCCAGCCCGGATCGATCAAGAGCCCTCCAATGTGGTGATGCATATACCGCTGCCGGCGGCGTCATTCCCGCTCGCCAATACCCAGCGCTACCTTGGTTGCCGCGGGAGCGGCAACGTTACGAATGAGGCGAGGCCGGGAAGCCAATCCAGATGAATACGAGTGCAAGGAGAAAGGAACCGCCGGGGAGACGCCGCAATAGTCCGTTGTCACAGGAGTGACAACGCTACGGGGACTTGCCCCGAGTTTGAGATTCGTAGCGTCCCCACTCCCGTGGGGACGGCAGTTTGTCAACAAGGAAGTTTCCCGCGGCGCGAGTCTTGAACCAGGAGGGACTTCGCGTCGAGCCGAATAACGTGGGCATGGAAACCCGACGCTACAGAGCTGGAGTGAGACCAGAAATCCTCGGACACATAACCGGGCGAATCCGATTTGCGGGGGCGGAGTCAAAACGCTTGTGTGACAGGAAGAGTGAAGTTATGATTCCCTTGATTCCTCGGGGGCATCCATTTCTGGGATCGATACCAAAAGGAGGTCGAAATGCGGGACCTTAAGCGTCTTGGGAAGGGAATTGGACTACTCCTGGTCCTGGCGGTTCTTGCCGGTCTTGCAGAGACATGCTTGGCTGATGATGTGCTCGTTGTTCATTACAAGCGGTACGGCGGCGATTATGAAGGCTGGACGCTCTGGACCTGGGACGACAAGATGGACCAGGACTCGCAGGAAATAGAGAGGGCGGGGCAGGGCGAATTGGGGCTCATCTTCAAGCTTAACAAGTCCGAATACGGTGATGGTACGCAGATAGGGCTTCTTCCGAAATACAAGGACTGGGAAAGCAAGGATCCGCCGGACAGGATATGGACCACCGAAATGGGGGACACGGTGTGGATTCTGGCAGGGAACCCCGAACTTCAGACCTCGCAGCCGGACCAGGGTCCTGCGGGAAAGGATGTGGGAGAGGTGATCACAGTACACTATCACAGGCCGGCGGAAGACTACGACGGTTGGACGCTCTGGACCTGGGATGACAGGACGGAAGAGGATTCCAGGGAGATCTCTGCATCTGACACAGATGATTACGGCCTGGTGTTCAAGGTTGAGAGAAAGAACTACGGAGGCGATGGGATGCAGATCGGCCTGCTGCCCAAGTTCGGGAACTGGGACAGCAAGGACGCTCCCGACAGGATATGGTTTCCCTATATGGGTAACGAGGTCTGGATACTCGCAGGAAATGAAGAGCTCTTCACCGAAGTCCCGGATACAACCCCCTGGATAACCGGAGCGTTCGTGGATGGGAAGAAAGTGGTGACCATCTCCCTTTCGGCCCCCCTCAAGCCCGAACTCCTCAAGCCTGAGATGATAACCATAAAGGACGAGCAGGGGAACCCGCTGGAGGTGAGCCAGGTAAGACAGCTGCCCGCGCGGAAGGGCTCCAACTACCTTGTGGGGGTTACCATGAGCGGGGAGTTCACTGTCCCGGATCAGCCGGTCGCGGAATACACGGTCGAGATTGAAGGCTACAAACCGGCCCGCCTCCGGATAAGAGGCATCCTGGACAGTCCCGAGTTCTATACCGAGAAGGAGATGGGCGCTGTCTACTCGCCGGCCCAAACTGTGTTCAGGGTCTTTGCCCCAACCGCCAGTCTGGTTACTGTCATGCTCTATGACGAGCCCGAGGGGGGCGTGGCGGAACCCAGGCCCATGCAGTACGCCGGCAACGGTATCTGGGAGGTTACGGTAGCCGGCGACCTTATCGGCAAGTACTACACCCTAAGCGCTCAAGGCAACGATCCGCTCTTCGATCCCCAGCGCGAGGTTATCGATCCCTACTCCCGGTGCAATACGGCGCATAACGGTCGCGGCATGGTAATCGATGACGATACACCGGTCTCACCGTATCCGGAATTCGACAGGAGTGAGGCCATAATATACGAGCTCCATATCAGGGATTTCACCATAGCCCCGAACTCCGGAATCTCTCATAAGGGCAAATACGTGGGCTTCACGGAGACCGGCACCAGCATGCCGGATCATCCCGAAATAAAGACCGGCATAGATCATCTCGTAGAGCTCGGTGTCAATGTGGTCCAGATTATGCCGATTCAGGATTTTGAGAACGACGAGTCGAGTGAGCAGTATAACTGGGGCTACATGCCGGTCCATTTCAACTCTCCCGACGGCTGGTATGCCACCGAGCGGCACAATGCCAGGCGGGTCGAGGAATTCAAGCTTCTGGTAGATGCGCTTCACAAGAAAGGTATGAAAGTCGTGATGGATGTGGTCTACAACCACACAGCGGAGTATAGGCCCAACAAGATATTCAGCTTCGAAGGTCTGGTTCCCGGTTACTACTACCGGCTCCGTGACGACGGCACCTACTGGAATGGTTCCGGGACCGGTAATGAGACCCGGAGCGAAGCCCTGATGATGCGGAAGTTCATCGTCGAATCCTGCAAGTACTGGGTCGAGGAGTACGATGTGGACGGGTTCCGATTCGATCTTATGGGGCTTATGGACCTGGAGACAGTGTTGCGGATCGTGGAGGAGTGCAGGGCCATCAAGCCCGACATAGTGATCCACGGGGAGCCCTGGACCGGCGGCGAAACGCCGATAAATCCTACAGGTAAGGGTTCCCAGCGGAACAAGGACTTTGCCGTCTTCGGCGACCACTTCAGGGACGCGATAAAGGGCGGCGTTTTTGACTTGAACAAAGGCTATGTCCAGGCCGGAATCAACATCGACAGGATAAAGCGGGGCATCGAGGGCAGCATAAACGATTTCACCCACCACCCGACCGAGGTCCTGAACTACGTCGCCAGCCACGACAACCACACATTCTGGGACAGGCTGGTACTGACCACCCGGGGCGACCGCAACGTGAACGATGAGGATCGCAAGCGCATGGACAGGATGGGGGCCTTGCTTGTGTTGACCTCTCAGGGAATCCCCTTCATACACAGCGGCCAGGAGATGCTCAGGACCAAGCGCGGGAACAGCAACAGCTACAACCAGCCTGACGCGATCAATATGATAGACTGGGATCTCAAACGGACCAATATGGACATCTTCGAATACTACAAAGGTCTGATATCACTAAGGAAAGAGCACCCCATCTTCCGGATGAAGACCCGGGAGGAGGTCTCCGCCCACCTCGAGTTTCTCGACGACGATCTGGGTATGCGTCTGCCTTCGAGGTGCGTAGGCTATAGGCTCACGCGAGGTAGTTCCGGAGACGCCTGGCAGGAGGTATTGGTCCTTTTCAATCCCAATCCGGCCGAGGTGACCTTCAGCATCCCGAAGGGTGATTGGAAGATCGCGGTCGATGATGACGAAGCCGGGCCCTCACAGGTCACGACAGGCACGAAATCAGCCAAGGGTGGGAAGGTCAAGGTACCGAGGATAAGTGGGATGGTCCTTTACAGATAGAAGTGACTTCCTCAGGCTCCAGGCTCCGGGTGTCCGGATTAAACCCGGAACCCCGCGCAGCGATTTGTGTCTAAAAGACCTGAGGAGAGGGTGGAACGTGGTGATGAAGAGTTTAAACACCCGGCAACTCCACCCAAGCCGCGTATCGTGAAGCGGCCGGCCGGGCTTTTCCAAGATAAGCAAATGCGACTGCCGTCCGGGGTTCGAGTATCCCATAGGGCATATGGCAGAACCCGATCAGCAGTATCGCAGATATCCACCCGGAGGTGAGGGATGTATTACAGCGGCCAGGGTCAAGGGGGAACGACCAAGAAGTCTAAGCGGCGTGGTGGCAAGCGTAAGAAGCGCGGCAGCAAGCGCGGGAGGCCCGGTCCTCCCAGGATGGGGCCGCCAAGGCGAAGACCCAAGGGTCATTGTGTTTGTCCTGCTTGCGGCACCAAGGTGGCGGTATACACCGATGTGCCCTGCTATATTATGCACTGCTCGAAGTGCGGCACGCAGATGGTAAAAGCTTCGTCAGGCAAGAACCCTCAGCACGATGTAGTGCCGCGCTAGCCCCATGGTCAGGGGCCTCGGGCCGCGTGACCGGATATTGCAGCTTAGGGTGGTTGACGCTGCGTGGGTCAAGTTCTACTATGTATCTCGGTACAAGTTGCTGAACTTGAAACCCGTGTAAGGGAAGACGGCGGCCGCCAGACCAAGGGGGACTCAGGTTATGAAGTCAATCGTTTTCACACTCTCGCTTTGCTTTACGGTGATGATCGCTTTCGCAGCCCTGGGTGCTGAGGAGGAACGGGAGGTCGGTTGGAAAAACGAACTTGTCTTCAATTTCAACCTGACGCAGGCCAGTTTCGATAACTGGGCTCAGGGGGGTGAGAACACCCTGGGCTGGCAGACAGGTCTCAACGGCGAGTTCGCCCATGTTGGAGACAGGCATGAGTGGGGGAATACCATCAAGCTGGCATACGGGATGCAGAAGGTGGGAGATGAGGAAGCCCGCAAATCGGTTGATGACATAGTGTTGGAGACCGTATATACCTACAGGGCCGGGTTCTTCGTCGACTTCTACGCTGCCGCGACCGCACGGACACAGTTCTCGAACGGGTTCGAGTACGAGGATTCCCGAAAGACAGCCATTTCCGGTTTCCTCGACCCGGGCTACTTCACTCAGGGCGTAGGTGTAAGCCGGTCTTACCGCGAGGTCCTGAGGTCAAGGATGGGTTTTGCGTTAAAAGAGACTATTGCGGACAAGTACCCCTACGCGGACGATCCCGACACGGAAGATGAAATAGAGGATTCAAGAGTGGAGGCGGGAATGGAGTCGGTGACCGATCTGTCACTGACCCTGAGTGAGGCCCTTCTCTTCACATCCAAGCTGGAGCTTTTCTCCAACCTGGAAGCCTCTAACGAAATCGATGTGATCTGGGACAATCTGCTCGCGGCGAAGGTGCAGGAATACGTAAGCGTAAGCCTTAGCGTCAAGCTCTTCTACGACCGTGATATCTCCACCAAGCGCCAGATCAAGCAGTCACTGGCAATAGGTCTGACCTATACGCTGATGTAACAGGCGATTTCAGGACGCTACATACCAAGAACCCGGCGTAACCAGCGATGGTATTCGGCTATTATCCGGTCGGGAGGGCTCTCGTGGCCTCGCTCGGCATCCGAGTGAAACTCAACCCTGGCACCTGCGGCCTCGAGTTTCCTAACCACCTCAAGCGTCCGCTCATAGGATACGTTGAGGTCCTTCTCGCCATGGTAGATGAACATGGGTGTGCCGCGGAAAGGCCTCAGTGATTCCTCGTCCAGAAAGCTCGGAGGATCGCTTTGGGGCGCGAATGCCCGCCCCAGCGCGGGAGCGCCGGAGAAGACCGCGACCGCCTCGAATTTATCCGGGGTCTCGTAGAAAGTGCGATAAGCCCCGTAACCTCCCATGGAGAAGCCCGTGAGGATGATGCGACTTCGGTCGATAGGGTAGTTCATGATTGCGTCATCTATGGCTTCGGCTATGTCCGTCTGGGCCTCGGGCGTCGCGAAGCCGTTGGAGGGTCCGCGGCCGAACGGGCCTATCTCGATCATGTCACCCGGTGAGAGATAGGGGAACCCCAGCATATCGGTCTCCGTGGAGCCGCTCCCATGCAGGAACACCAGGAGGGGGTATCGACGATTCGGATCATACCCCTCAGGGACCCGTACCACATAAGGCTGGAGCGTATTATCGATTTTCGATCGAAAGGCGCGCCTTAAGGGGACCGTCACCTCGGCGTATGGGTCTTCCCCTCGATATGCGGTATCCAGCTGCTCGCTTAAACGTTCGAAGACCCGTCGCTCCCCCGAGGCCACTTCGTAGGGCGGAAGACCTTCGAGCAGGTTCTCGAGTCGCTGTATCTTGAATTCCAGTGTGGTGTAGCTGCCCGGCGGAATCTTGCCCTTAGCCTCCGCCAGCCTGCTCATCATTGCTTCTCGGTCGAAGACCGGCAACAGCGTCACCTTGAGCTCGCCTTGGGTCTCCGCCGTTTGTGCATTCCACTCAAACACATAATCCCCCTGGGGTAGGTCCGCTGGAAGCACCTCGAACCTGTGTCTTGTTACACCCGGGTCGCATCTATACTCGGATGAGGTCTGCCTGCTTCCTCCACCGTCCTCCCTCCGAACCACCGCCTCTATTCGCTCAGGTGTAGAGCGAGAAGCCGCTGTCACCGCTATGGCGCTTATAGGCGTGCCCTCATAAGCATTGCCCAGGTCTGTGGAGACAAAGGTCTGAGGCCGGCCGGGCGCTTGCGGGTCAGCGAACTCAAGATACGCATACCAGCGGGGCAGATTCTCTCCCCCCACCGTTCCCCTGACGACTCGGTACCAGTTTGCCTCGTTATCACCTATAGCCTTGGTGAACATCAGATTGAAACCGATGCTTTCCGATATCCAGGGATGATAAGGGTGGACCGCCTTCCACGGAAGGTAGAGCTCGAAGCTTATCTTACCGCCCTTAGCGGTGAACTCGAGCTCGGTGTCCTCGGTGGTTCGAAGGAAGATATGTTCTACGTTGTAATACCAGAATACATGCCGGGTCCACTCCAGCCTGGGGTCATCTACGGCCGAGCAAGCCAGGACATAGAAGTCCTCAGTCGGCTCATCATCGGGTGTCGGAAGACACAGCACCATGGCGAAGCCGTCACCGTTCTGATAGGCGCGGTCCCGGAACCTTAGCCGGTCGCCGTCCGCTTCGACGTACGCATAGAGAAAATGTGTGCCGTAGGCTATGCGGTAGTGGCACGGGACTATAGGGTTCTCCGGGTCGCTCTTGGCGACACGTGAAAACTCGCGGATGGGGAGATCGCGCAATTCCTTATCGAGCAGCCCGTCAATATCGGGTTTTTGCGGCAGGAATGTAACCTTGGGTTCGAGCACCCTCGGTGGTTCGAAGAAGACTATGGTACCTTCTCCCTCACGCTTGGCGGGATGGGTGTCATTCTCGGGTTGCGCGGAGACCGCCCATCCGGAATGAATCGAAAAGAACGAAAGGCACAGGCCTAAGATCAGCAGAACACATCGGCGAGGCATAGCCGGTTCCTCTTAGGGGAATCCACACGGTATCAACAGGGAGCATATCACGCAGCCGCTGCGGTGTCAACGCGGTGCGGATTACTCCCTGTGCGGATTACTCCCCTATTATCTTCACCAACACGCGCTTCCTGCGTTTGCCGTCGAATTCTCCGTAGAAGATCCGTTCCCAGGGTCCGAAGTCCAGTTTACCCTCTGTCACAGCCACGACTACTTCCCGCCCCATAACGGTTCTTTTGAGATGGGCATCCGCATTGTCCTCATGCGTATTATGGGCGTACTGTGAATGGGGTTTCTCCGGCGCGAGCGCTTCCAGCCACCTCTCGAAATCCGAATGAAGGCCCTTCTCATCGTCGTTAATAAAGACCGAAGCGGTGATATGCATGGCGTTGCAGAGGAGGATGCCTTCTTTGATACCGCTCCGGTCGATGCATTCCTCTACCTTGGTAGTTATGTTTATGAGCTCGCGCCGGCTCTTTGTGTTGAACCAGAGTTCTTCGCGAAACGTCTTCATCTGACCCTCCTGTTATTTCCCGTGTTCACATGGCCCTGTACCGGTCAGATTCAACAATGTTGCCGCAGGATCGGTGGCAGCCTGATTACGCGGCCTGCTTCTTTCCGGGGCGGTAGACCTCTATAAGCGTCAAAATAATGGAAACCACCACGGGCCCCAGTATTATACCGAGCAAGCCGAAGAGTTTGATCCCGCCGAGAATGCTGAAGAATAGGGCGAGGGTCGGGATCTTGGTTCTGCTGCTTACGATCATGGGCCGGAGGATGTTATCGGATTGGCTCACCACAACTATCCCCAGGATAAGCACGATAATACCCCTTATCCACGAGCCCGACACTATTAGAATCACGCCCGCAGGGAGGTAAACAAGATAAGGTCCGACTATGGGGATCAGCGAGAGCATGGCCATCACCGTGCCCCAGAAGATTGGTGAAGGAAGGCCCGTCACCCAGAAGATCAGGCCTCCTACAAGCCCCTGGATCGCTGCCACAAGCACCTGCCCGTAGATTGAGGCTTCAATCACCTCCTTTAGCCGGCGGGTGAGATTGGTCTTGAGATCCTCCGACATCGGTAGAAGGTCCCTTAGTCTCACCACAACCCGGTCACCGTCCCGGAAGAAGAAGAACATGGACATTACGGTGAAGGCAAATGAGACTATAGCAAGCGAGAAATTGCCTATGAGATTTGAGAACTGTTGGAGGAGAAAAGTGCTCAGGCGCTGCACGTTGTTCACTATGATCGACTCGATGTCGAGATTTGATGTGTCAACGTAGTCACCCAGGAAGTCCTTTATCTTCTCGTTCCATCCATAGGCACGGGGCTTAAGGAGAAAATCCAGCTGGCCTTCATCGATAGCCTGTCTCAGCTTGGGCAGGCTGTTCGCGGCTTCACCTATGAGGCCTATGGTAAGGAAGACCGCAGGTACAATGATTACCGCCACCACTATTATGCACATGATTGTCGCGCGAAGGTTGTCGCGCAGGTGGCGGCGCTTGAATACCGCGTTCAATGGGTAGAAGATTCCTGCCAGAACGGCGCCCCATATGATCGAAGCCAGGAAGGGTTTGAACAGGGCGTAGAAGAGATAGATGCTTATCGCTATGAGCGCGACGAAGATGATGAGTGCAATGTGCTCCCGCTTCATTTTTAGGATCCTTCCCGGGCCAAAGCCTATAACTTCTTCGCCTGGTTTTCAAGCAGAAGGTGTGACGGATAAGACGTCGACCCCCTCAATCTGATATTACCCAGGAAGACGCACATCTCCGCCCTGACCGAGGTTTGCCTTGCACCTTCCTATTCCCACACGACCTTGTGGGGTCGCGTCAAGAATTTTGTGTAAAATCTGTGAGGCATGTATCCTCCCACATCCTGTTTATGATCCAGAAGATGCCATTGGCAATCCTGTCACGCGACTTGGTATTAGTGAAAGAGCCGATGGGTCTGGTTCTACGCCTGACCTCCACGCAGAGTCATTCAATCGGGTTAGAGGTTCTTATGGTTACACGGTG
>Ga0180433_10006815_pt1 | contig 14823 bp, 11 predicted proteins | sample SS_ome_8_FD_132980 | JGI IMG/M metagenome (GOLD analysis project Ga0180433, IMG submission 132980) | Hypersaline lake sediment archaeal communities from the Salton Sea, California, USA - SS_1_D_1 metaG | ecosystem: Environmental > Aquatic > Non-marine Saline and Alkaline > Hypersaline >... | reverse complement strand
TCGGAGTAAAAGGTGAAAAAAGAAATAGAATGTTAAAAATTTTGAAAATTCTTTATAATGGAGATATCTTGGAAATTAATAGATTCGCAAAAAGCTTTGAGGTGACAGAAAGGACAATAGAAAATGACATTAGTTTTTTAAAAAATAATGGCCTTATTAGATTCGAAGGCCCTCCCAAGACAGGAAGATATGTTTTAACTGAGAGAGGAAAAAAAGTTTTAGAGCAAATTTAGGGAGAATATTAATGTTGATGTTGGGTGGTGTGAGGTGAATTTATTATAAACGCACTCACTAATGGAAAACAAGCATTGTACTGAATGGTGAGGGAATGGATACCGACCGTCCCTGAAAGCGTACCCACGGAGACCGTGGGAAAGAGGTTAAAAGAACACCTTCGACAGCAGGAAAAAACAGATTAAAATAAATTAAGGTAACATTGAATGATTAAAAAAGATAGTGTTGAAATTGAATTTATAAAAAAAGTAGCAGAGATTATTAAAGAAAAATTTAATCCCCAAAAAGTTATCCTCTTTGGTTCTTACGCTTATGGTAACCCAGATAAAAAAAGCGATATTGACTTCTTGATTATAATGAATACAAAATTAAAGTTTTATAAACAAGCATCATTAATTCGCCTTACTCTCGATGAAGTATTTGGTGTTTTTTATCCAATAGATATTATTGTAAGAACTCCTGAATTTGTAAAAAAAAGAATAAAAGAAGGAGATATTTTTACTAAAAGTATTACAGAAAAAGGGATTGAATTATGAAAAATGTAACCTTAGAGTGGATTAAAAAAGCAGAACAGGATTTTTTAGTTGCTGTGAGAGAATATAAAGAAAAACCGCCAGCATATGATGCTGTTTGTTTTCATGCTCAACAATGTATTGAAAAATATATGAAAGCAGTTTTGCAAGAAAATGATGTATTTTTTGAAAAAACTCATGATTTAGATCTTTTAACGCTCGGCGAGGTGTTCTTCACCTCGCCGATATAACAGAGTAAAGGGATGTATTTTAATGTATTTTTCAACATCAACTATTAAAAGGTGGATACATTTATCAGCGAGGTCAGAATTCAGGGATAAAGATCGAACCTATCAGATTTGGCAAAATTCACATTCTCCTAAACAAATTATATCTTTCCCTTTTTTTAGACAAAAATTAGAATATATACAGAACAATCCATGTACAGAACATTGGCAACTATGTGAATTGCCGGAACAATATCCATATTCAAGTGCAAGTGATTATTTATTAGATAAGCCAGGAATTTTGGACATAGAAAAAATTTGGTAGTAATGAAAGCAGGAAATGAATAACATGTACTGATTATTTAGTGAGGTAGTTATGATAGAAACGATTAGAAATATCGGTAGATATTCTTTAAAAAAACAAAATAAAAAAGTTGAAGAACCATTACAAATATTAATTGATGATCCTGAAACAAATCATAATAACCCAAAATACAAGCATATCCTTTTTATTTTAATAGAAAAAACAAATAGTAAATATGATTATACTGGCATTGAAGAAGAAGAATATTCTAAGGGAAAATTAGATAAATATCTTTATAAACAAGGTTCTTCACGAGGAACAGATCTTTCACCTACAGCAAGAATAACAAGAGTAGATACTGAAGGGGACCAAGCTACTACTTTTGAACTCAAGATACTTAAATGGTTCGAAGATAATCAAGATATTAATTCAAATATTAATTTCTATAAAATATATAATTGTTTAGAAAATAATAAAAATAAAATACAAAATGAACTTAAAGAAAAATATAACCTAATTGATACAAATGAGAAAGGTGTTATCTCTGTTAAAATTGATAAAAAATATATAGGAGAAATCCAAATTTTTAAGAATATTATAATACAATCATCAAAAGAAAAATATTATACAAAATATGGAAAACAATCAAAACAAAAAAACGGTATATGTTTTGTTTGCGGGAATAAAAAAAATGAGGTTTATGGATATGTAATTACTTTTCCATTTTCAGGTTTCGATAAAAAAGGATTTGTTAGTGGAGGATTTAGACAAGAAGAAGCATGGAAAAGTTATCCTGTTTGCTTACAGTGTGCATTAGAACTTGAAACTGGAAAAAAATATTTAAAAGAATTTCTACAGTTCAATTTTTATGGATTTAAATATCATTTAATACCAAAATTTATAAATAAAAACTTTCAAAAAGACATTTTTACTTTAATTGAAGATTGGAAGAATCCAAATTTTAAAAAAAAAGAAATTAATCGCTTAACAGAAGATGAAAATGAAATTCTAGAGATACTAAGTGAGAAAGAAAACTATTTAAATATGAATTTTTTATTTTACGAAGTACCAAGAGGGTATGATGGTGCTGAATTTAAAATTCTATTATATATTGAAGATATATTACCTTCTAACTTAAAAAAATTATTTGAAATTAAAAAATATATCGACAATATCGATATATTTAAAAATTTCAAAGAGCCAATATTTCAAGATAATAAAAAAATAGGTGAGAAATCATTAGAATTTAATTTTAGTTGTGTTAGAAGATTTTTTAAACGGTTTAATGATAATAGAAGTTATGATAAATATTTTCTTGAGATAGTAAATAAAATATTTACCTTAAAAAAAATAGATTATTATTTTTTAATAACCCATATAATATATCAAGTTAGGGATGAGTTTATCACCAAAAAGTTAAATACCTTATCAACATTGAAAGGTTTTATGTTATTAAATTTCTTGAATAAATTAAATATATTAAATAAAAATAGGGAGATAATAGATATGGATGAAGAAAAAATTGAAATAAAACACAATTTAAAAAAAGAAATTGAAAATTTTTTTAAAATGTTTCCTGACTTTTTTAACAACCCTTCCTCAAAAGTTTCTTTTTTAATGGGAGTATTAGCACAGTTTTTATTAAATATTCAATATCAAGAAAGAAATGCAACTCCTTTTAGAAACAAATTAAAAGGTTTAAAACTAGATGAATTTTCTATTAAGAAGCTTTTTCCAGAAATACAAAACAAACTTGAAGAATATAATAAAAACTATTATAGGCAACTTGAAGAGATTATATCTAGTTATTTTTTAAATTCTGGTGATAACTGGAAATTAACAAAAGATGAAATAAGTTTTTATTTTGTTTTGGGCATGAATTTATCAAATAATTTTAAAACAAAATAAGAGGAGAAAGAAAATGAATAACACTATAAAAAATAGGTCGGAAATTTTAATGTTATATGATATAAAAGATGCAAATCCAAATGGTGATCCACTTGATGAAAATAAACCACGAATTGATGAAGAAACAAAAATTAATATTGTAACTGATGTTAGACTTAAAAGAACAATAAGAGATTATTTAATGAATTTTAAAAATGAAGATATTTTTGTAAAAGAAATTGTTGATAATGAAGGTAAAATCCAGGATGCAAAACAAAGGGCAAATGATTTTTTAAAAGATATAGATAAAAAAGAACTAAAAAAAAAGGGGTTCCATGATCAAAAAGAACATATAAAAAGAAAAATAATAAATGATTGTATTGATGTTAGATTATTTGGTGCTACAATACCATTGGAACTTAAAATAAAAGAAAAAAATGTAAAGGGATCAATAACTTTAACTGGTCCCATACAATTCAGAATGGGTAGATCATTACATAAAGTAGATATAAAACATATTAAAGGAACTGGAGCTTTTGCATCACAACCTGGCGCAACACAAAAAACTTTTAGAGAAGAAGATATACTTCCATATTCTTTAATATGTTTTTATGGTATTATTAATGAAAATACAGCAAAAGAATCTGGTTTAAGAGATAAAGATGTTAAGCTTTTATTAGAAGGGATTTGGAATGGAACTAAAAATTTAATTTCAAGAAGTAAAGCTGGGCAAATGCCAAGATTATTACTAAAAGTCAATTATAATGAAGATAGTTATCATTTAGGTGATTTAGATAAAATGATTAAATTAAAAACTGAGAAGAATGAATTAGAAATTCGTGATGTATCGGATTATATAATTGATATTTCTGAATTGGGGGAAAGATTAATGAAAGAAAAAAATAGAATTAGCAGTATTGATTATAAAATTGATGAAAGATTAAATGTTAATATTGATGTTTTTAAAGACATTAAATTACAAGAAATTGATTTAAAATAAAGGAAAAACAATAAAAAATGAATAAAATAATAGTTTTTGATGTTTGGGGTGATTATGCTCATTTTAGAAAAATTTATACGACTACATCCCCTCTCTCATATTCCATACCAACCAGAACAGCAGTATGTGGATTGATTGGTGCAATAATAGGATTAAGTAAAATAAATAATGATTACTTAAAGTATTTTAAACTTACTGATGCAAAAATTGCCCTTAAGATTATAACACCAATTATAAAAGTGAGAATACCTATAAATCTTATAAATACAAAAGAAGCTAAAGGTATTGGTATGAATTTAATTAAAAGTAGATCTCAAATTAGATTTGAATTTATAAAATCTCCAAAATTTAGAATTTATTTCTGGCATAACAATAAAAGAATATATGATGATTGTAAAAATAATTTAATCAATCATAAATCATATTATACACCATGTTTAGGCCTTAGTGAAAATATAGCTAATTTCAATTTTGTAACTGAATCAAATGTTAAAATTCAAAATAATCAAAATGTCTTTATAGATATTCATTCTGTTATACCATTAGATAAAATTGTTGAAGAAAAAGGAATTGATTTTACACAAACAGAAAGAGAGTATTTTAAAGAAAAAATACCAATAGAAATGAATACAGAAAGAATAGTAAAAAAATATTCTCAAATTCTTTATGAAAGGAATGGAAAGCCTATTAGAGCAAAATTAATAAATACTTATTTTAATTTAAACTATCAAAATACGGTAGAAAACATTGTTATCATTGAATAAAATTAAATCTCATCAAAATAAATTATTAGTAAATCATTTGACAAATGTAGCAAATTTATCAGTTAAAATATTTGAATCGAAAGAATATAATCTTTCAAATTTTATTAATAAAGATATATTAAAAAATATTTGTTATATAAATGGACTTACTCATGATTTTGGTAAAGCAACAAAATTTTTTCAAGATTATATTAATGAACAAGATGAGAATATAAAAACAAAATTAAAAAACAAGCCTCAAACTCATCATTCATTTTTATCCTCTGTTTTTACTTACTATTTAGTTAAAGAATATCTAACTCATAAAAATGTATTAAAAAGTAAATTTTATGAATATTTACCAATAATTTGTTTTATAATTGTTAAACGTCACCATGGTAATTTAATAAATGCTATTGATGAAACTTATGGATTAAAGGATAGAATTGAAAATTTATTGATACAGATAAATACAATTGATATTAAAGAATTAGATAAATTTTATTTTAGTCATATAAATTTTTTTAAAAATAACCATTATTTAGAATTATTTAAGGAAGGAATAGAAGATATTATTGAAGATATTAATAAAAAAGAAAAAAGATTACTTAGAAAGCTAAAAGAAGAAAAAATTATTTTTTATTATCTTGTAATGTTATTACTTTTTTCTATACTCTTAGATTCCGATAAAACTGATGCAGCAAATTTAGAATATATTAAAAGAAAAAAAATTGAAAAAGATATCGTTGAAAATTATAAACTTACTAAATTTAATAATAATAGTAGATCAAATAATATTAATAAAATAAGAAATAAAATTTATAATGAAGTCGTATCATTTTTAAATACAATTAATTTAGATAAAAATAAGATATTATCTATTAATGTGCCAACAGGGTTAGGAAAGACTTTAACATCTTTATCTTTTTCAATCAAACTAAAAGAAAAATTAGAAAAAGAAAAGAATATTAATCCAAGAATTATATATACACTACCTTTTTTAAGCATAATTGATCAAAATGCAAATGTTTTTTCTGAAATTTTAAATGATCCTCCATCAAACATACTTCTGAAACATCATCATCTGTCAGAAATTAATTATAATATTGAAAATGAATTTGAAAATATTAAATCAGAAAAAGATGTTTTAATAGATCAACTTTTTATAGAAGGATGGAATTCAGAAATAATTGTAACAACTTTCATGCAATTTTTCCATTCAATATTATCCAATAAAAATCGAATGATTAGAAAATTTCATAATATAACTAATTCAATAGTTATCCTTGATGAAATTCAATCTATACCTCATAAATATTGGTTACTAATGAAGCAAATCATAGTTTTTCTTGCAAAATATTTTAATATCTACTTTATTTTTGTTACAGCCACCCAACCCCTAATATTTAATAAAAACAAAAATGAAATTTTCTCCTTATTGAAAAACGAATGTGAATATTTCAATAAACTTAATAGAATAAATTTACATTATATAACAAAAGAAATAAACTTAGAAGATTTTAAGTCAATCCTGAAAAACGATCTTATGAATAATCCAAATAAAAATTTTCTGATTGTTTTAAATACAATAAAATCATCAAAAAATGTTTATGAATTCATTAAGAACAAAATTAAAAATCATAATAAATCAAATATTTATTATCTATCTTCAAATATATATCCATATGAAAGGCTTGATAGAATTAGGAATATTAAAAATGAAAATAAAAAAAGAAAAATAGTTGTTTCTACTCAATTAATTGAAGCAGGTGTTGATGTTGATTTTGATATAGTATATAGAGATTTTGCTCCTTTTGATTGTATAAATCAAGTTTCCGGTAGATGTAATCGTAATTCTCTTAATCAAAAAGGAGAAGTTAAAATTGTACGTATTATTGATTCAAATACAAAAAGGTTATTTTGTTCATATATATATGATAGTTTTCTTATTTCTAAAACAGAAAATGTTTTTCAACATTTAAATGATAATAATAAAAATAATGTGATCCTATCAGAAAATAATTTTTATAATTTAATTAATACATATTTTGAAGAAGTGAATAAAGGAATAAGTTATGATATTTCTTTACAGCTCTTAGATAATTTAAAAAATATTAATTTTTCAAATCTTACAGAATTTAGATTGATCGAGAATGATTTTGATAAAATTAATGTATTTATTGAGTTTGATGATAGGGCTGAATTTGTTTTAAAAAGGTTTAAAAAAATAATTTCAGATGAAAATTTAAAACCATTGGAAAAGAAAAAAGAACTTTTAAGGATTAAAAATATTTTTAATGATTATATTATTTCTGTAAATAAAACATCAGATATAATCAATAATTTAGAAGGAATAGGTAACTTAAGAATTATTTTAAAAGATCAAATAGATACTTATTATGATAAAGAAATCGGATTTAAACAAGATATTGACCAATTTTACTAAAACATGCAAAACGTAACCGGTACATTAATTTGGTATTATTACATCTGCAAACGTGAAGTATGGCTCATGGCGCGGGAGTTAAATCCGTTTCAGGAAGATGAGTTTTTGGAGATCGGAAGGCTGATTCAGGATGAATCTTACCGGCGAGAAAAAAAGGAAATCAGTTTTGGGAATATAAAGATTGATCTGGTGAAAAATGAAAAGGGTGAACTGGTAATTTCCGAGATAAAAAAATCATCCAAAGCCTTACAGTCTGCTAAAATGCAGCTAATTTTTTATCTGTATACCCTTAAAAAACACGGTATCTCGGCAAAGGGTGAGCTGCTTTTCCCCAAAGAAAAGAAAAAAGAAACGGTTGAACTTACAGATGAGCTAAAGGAGGAGATCAAAACTGCCATTTCAAATATACAGGAATTGATTAAAAAAGATCTGCCTCCTGAACCGAAAAAGAATAATTTTTGTAAAACATGTGCTTACTATGAGTTTTGCTGGATATAAGGTTAAATGAAATTAATTGATATTTTTCATATCGTATCTTATAGGATACGATATGGGATATAAATCGTGACTTATAAGATACAATTTGCAGAAAACATAAAGATAAAGAAACTAAAATACTGTATTATACGATAAAAGAGTTATCTATTTTATTGGATATAACCATGAGCACAAAAAAAACAATATATATTTTCAGTTCCGGTGATTTACGGCGAAAGCAGAACACTGTGTATTTCCAATCAAACAAGGGAAAAAAATATCTCCCGGTTGAGACCATTGAAGGAGTTATGATTTTTGGGGAAGTAAATATAAATAAAAAAGTATTGGATTTTTTCTCCCAGAAGAATATCATGTTACATTTCTTTAATTATTACGATTATTACATGGGTTCCTTTTATCCCCGGGAACATTATAATTCAGGCTGTCTTTTACTCAGGCAGTGTACCTGTTACAACCAGCAGGAAGAAAGGAATAAATTAGCTTATGGTTTTATTGATGGTGCCATTTCCAATATGACTAAAAACCTGAAATATTATAACTCCAGAGGTAAAGATTTGCAGGATAATATCAAAAAAATAAACGAACTACAACAAAAATTATCAGACCAAAATGACGTTAATGAATTGATGGCCATTGAAGGGAATGCAAAACATGAGTATTACAAATGCTTTAATAAAATTATCGATAACAAGGATTTTACTTTTGAAAAGAGAACAAAACGACCCCCTAAAAATTATATTAACTGCATGATCAGTTTCCTTAATTCACTGGTATATACAGAGGTACTTTCTTCTATCTATAAAACTCATTTGGACCCCAGAATAGGTTTTCTGCATTCCACAAATTTCCGCAGATTCTCATTGAACCTTGATGTTGCTGAAATATTCAAGCCAATAATTGGTGATCGTCTGATCTTTTCTCTCATAAATAAAGGCATTATAAAAAAAAGTGACTTTGATGAACGCAGCGGAGGAATCAGGTATAAAGAAAAATCAATGAAAGCAATTGTTGAGAAATTCGATAAGCGATTGAATGAAACTATAAAATTAAAATCCTTGAACCGCAAAGTTTCATATCGTCGATTAATATTACTTGAATTATACAAGCTGGAAAAATATATTCTTGGTGAAAAGAATTACACACCTTTTGTAATGGAATGGTGATATGTTTGTAATAATGGTGTATGATATTGGTGAAGAAAGAGTGGCAAAAATTTTAAAAACATCCAGAAAATATTTGAACTGGGTCCAAAATTCAGTATTCGAGGGTGATCTAACCCAGGCAAAGATGTTGAAGCTTCAGTCAGAATTAAAAGAAATTATGAAAAAAAAGGAGGATTCTGTTATATTTTATACCTTTAAAACCAAAAAATATCATGAAAAAATTGTTATAGGAGTAGACAAATCACCTGTGGAGAATATTTTGTAAGTCGACCTGTAATGATGTAAAAATACAGGGAGTACGACTGAATATAGTTAAAATTTTTGTTTTACTTGATTTAAATGAGAATATTTTTTATGTTATGTATGAAAATTAAAAATTATGAAATGCTAAGATTAAAATTAAATGTTTATTTTACAATACCTTGAATGCATATCTATTCTACCTATGAGGAATTGAAACTTGGGCTCATCGATGAAACAAATCAGAGTTCCGGGGATATCTATTCTACCTATGAGGAATTGAAACTATCCAATTTTTTTCGTAGGATGTAATCGTTGTTCAAAATATCTATTCTACCTATGAGGAATTGAAACACATTGAAAACCCAGCATCAAAATCCCCTGTAAGCAATATCTATTCTACCTATGAGGAATTGAAACTGGTGAAGCAATGGATGCTATGGGACAAAAGGCCGGATATCTATTCTACCTATGAGGAATTGAAACTTTTCTTCATGGTTTTTCTCCACTAAAAATATATATTCATATCTATTCTACCTATGAGGAATTGAAACATTCAATGGTATCTTAATGAAGATACCGGCTATCCATATCTATTCTACCTATGAGGAATTGAAACAAATTAAAATCAAACATGGAACCGGTTCCGGAGCAGGATATCTATTCTACCTATGAGGAATTGAAACTATATAGGAAATGAATCAGGCGGATCTAAAACCTTTGATATCTATTCTACCTATGAGGAATTGAAACTGATGTATCAAATAGTAATATCGGAAAGGGCAAATGATATCTATTCTACCTATGAGGAATTGAAACTATCAGCTATGATGTCTCTGTTAGTGGAGTCTTCCATATCTATTCTACCTATGAGGAATTGAAACTCAATTCCGGCTAAATAGATCATTCACCATTACCTAATATCTATTCTACCTATGAGGAATTGAAACAAATCTTCTGATACAATCGGAAATCGTTCTGTAATAATATCTATTCTACCTATGAGGAATTGAAACGGAGGCTATCATGCCTACAAATATAAACTCAATTTTATATCTATTCTACCTATGAGGAATTGAAACCAATAATGAATCAAGTTGTAAATAAAATGATTACAAATATCTATTCTACCTATGAGGAATTGAAACGTCGACAATGCCGGGGAGATTGCTAATAATATTCTGATATCTATTCTACCTATGAGGAATTGAAACTAAGGATAAGACTTTCAGGCAGCGGATAAAGGAAAATATCTATTCTACCTATGAGGAATTGAAACTTGATACGGAAAAGATTGATGTTGATAAGCAAATAATATCTATTCTACCTATGAGGAATTGAAACACTTTTTCTCCCATAAGAGATTGTGTGATCCCATGAAATATCTATTCTACCTATGAGGAATTGAAACAAAAATTGGTCAAGGCGGTTGTTGAAGGCAAAGCAAATATCTATTCTACCTATGAGGAATTGAAACATCAGTGATGAAGAAAAATTAAAGCATGTGATCAAATATCTATTCTACCTATGAGGAATTGAAACCCATGTCCATATTTAATATTTCAAATTTCCACCATTATATCTATTCTACCTATGAGGAATTGAAACTGTGTAAAAATATGAAAGTTTGTCAAAAATGTCAAATATCTATTCTACCTATGAGGAATTGAAACAACCAAACCGTCGCATCACTTTTTCCGCCCCGGATCCATATCTATTCTACCTATGAGGAATTGAAACTGGGCTTATTCCAGGATGCGGAGATAAACCATCACTTATATCTATTCTACCTATGAGGAATTGAAACTAAAGAATTAAAACCCATAAAAAAATTAACAACGAAAATATCTATTCTACCTATGAGGAATTGAAACCAAATCGACCACATTTTTGACAAACCGGAATGAATTATATCTATTCTACCTATGAGGAATTGAAACAAGATATTTTGACAGGTTTTTACTCCCAAAGCTCTGATATCTATTCTACCTATGAGGAATTGAAACAAGAGCGAAAGATGAATAAAGTAATTTTAATTGGAATATCTATTCTACCTATGAGGAATTGAAACTTGTTTGATGATTTTGATAGTTGCGTTCCTTTAATTATATCTATTCTACCTATGAGGAATTGAAACATATTGGAACTACCTCGGCAGATGACGTACAACCTAATATCTATTCTACCTATGAGGAATTGAAACCGTGGTAATGATGGCGTCGCCGATACTGAAATTGAATATCTATTCTACCTATGAGGAATTGAAACCAATCAGAAACTGACAGACTAATTGTCGCATCTATGATATCTATTCTACCTATGAGGAATTGAAACAAGACACTTGAAATAATAAATTTCCGTTCTCATGAATATCTATTCTACCTATGAGGAATTGAAACATCACAGATTCTCCGGGAACAGTAGGAAAAGAGATTAACAGATATCTATTCTACCTATGAGGAATTGAAACAAAATGAATCGCTCTCAATTTGCCCGTCAATGTCAAGTCATATATATTCTACCTATGAGGAATTGAAACTAAAATATCTTCCAGAATTTCTTCTTCGGTGAATCCTTATATCTATTCTACCTATGAGGAATTGAAACTTGCGTATTTGGTCAACATGACCAGTATATGTATTCTGATATCTATTCTACCTATGAGGAATTGAAACAAGAAAATGTATATAAAGCAATTTAAAAATGGAGAGATATCTATTCTACCTATGAGGAATTGAAACAAGAATTGGATAAAAGTATAGATAGTCAAATAAAAATATCTATTCTACCTATGAGGAATTGAAACTCGGCTCAAGAGATAGAAAGATTGCTTTTTAAAATGATATCTATTCTACCTATGAGGAATTGAAACGGCAAACTGAAGGATGGATAAAAACAAGATGCAGGATATCTATTCTACCTATGAGGAATTGAAACAATTCAAAAAATGCACGGTCATAATCACCCAAGACTTCAATATCTATTCTACCTATGAGGAATTGAAACAGAAAATTCAGGATAGATTCTTTGCATTTGTCTCATATATCTATTCTACCTATGAGGAATTGAAACTAGTTTGGATCTCGGCGATCCATCGCATTTTTTAATATCTATTCTACCTATGAGGAATTGAAACTCCCCTTGGTCATCTGAGTCTATGTGGGTCAACACAATATCTATTCTACCTATGAGGAATTGAAACTATCTTTTTCCTTGAACGGCCCGGCACTAAAATCAGATATATCTATTCTACCTATGAGGAATTGAAACCAAGTTAGAGAAGCATACTTATTCAGAAAATCACTATCATATCTATTCTACCTATGAGGAATTGAAACCAGTCAATAGACCAGAACATGGAGAACCAGTACCTATATCTATTCTACCTATGAGGAATTGAAACTTCCCAGAACCCAATGAGGTTTCATTCATATTTAAATATCTATTCTACCTATGAGGAATTGAAACTGGTAATAGCGCAACGTACCCATGTCCAAGTATTAGCATATCTATTCTACCTATGAGGAATTGAAACATCAGACTCCAGAATCCAGTAACAGAAAAGAGAATTATATCTATTCTACCTATGAGGAATTGAAACTGCTGATATTATGGCAGGTGACCAGCGGAATCTCACATATCTATTCTACCTATGAGGAATTGAAACTGAACCTCAATAACCGGGTACATAAAAGCATCTATGAATATCTATTCTACCTATGAGGAATTGAAACGACTCTGCATTTGATGCAACTAAAAAAACAATGGATATATCTATTCTACCTATGAGGAATTGAAACTGAGCAAAATTTATAAAGAAAAGAATAATTATAAAAAAATTGAAATTTTTTTCATCATTAAAATATCTAAAAAAGATATGCTACTTATTATAATTTATTAACTTAATTTTAGAATGCCAAGGAAACATATACACCGTTACAGATACGTGTGAAACGACTAATACGTTCATCAGGTGAAACAATGAAATATATATTTTAGGTATTATTCATAAAATATAAATAACCCCGTATTTACTTTAACATGTGAGTTAAAATAAATGCGGGGCAACATCAGAACAAACAAAGGAGGCGCGAGCTAACGCCTCTAACTTCAAAAACTGCAATAGTCATTCCAAATATTTAATTGTTTATTATTATTAGACTTACAAAATTTAGACTTTCAAAAATAAGTTCAAAAAATAAACAAAACATAAGAGAGTATGTTAAGAAATTAAACGGTTTCGAAAATGTGAAAAGTGGTGGATATGTTTATAAATGTACCGAAAAAAAAATTGTCAACTGAAGTTAAAATTATAACAGAATCGGAAGTTTAAATTATTGGTTTATTTGCTCAGCAGGGACTCCGGCCCCTGCGGAGCGAAAAAAAACAAATGCACCAACAACATAATTTTATCTTTTATCTTTTATCTTGTCTTTTGTCCTTTTTCTTGCTTTTCCCCTCCTCCATTCTCCATTCTCCATTCTCCATCCTCCCCCATCAGTCCTTACCTTCTCATACTCCCAAGTTCTCTCGTTCTAAAGTTCTGTTTTTCAATAATATACAAAACCGCCATAAACTCTGCATAAAAATTCTTGGAAGCAAATCCAAATCTCCGGCTTGAATAATTTTCAATTATTTTATCAATTTCTTTGGACCCGGCGTGTTCAACTGCTTTTTTTACTCCATACAACCCATGATTATACGCTGTAACTGCCAGGGGCCAGCTTCCTAGCACTTCATAATTCCGTTTTAACAGTTTTGCGGCTGCCCGGGTGGAAAGATAGGGATCTTTGCGTTCATCAACCTGACTGTTAATTGTTAAATACATTCTGCCGGTGGGACGAGTAAACTGCCAGATCCCCACTGCCCCGTATCTGGATTCAGCCCTGGGATTGAAAGAAGATTCTACATGGGCAAGATAAATTAAATGCTCCGGAGCTCCTTCTTCCCGGAAAATTTCTCTGAATTTTTGTATATACTGCTTTGATCTCTCCATTCCCAGTTTAAACTTTTCCTTCATTCCTCTCTGATATCGAATATACTTCACTGCTTTTTTAAACACTGATGTCTGTGATGGTTTTCCAAATAATCTGTATATCCTCTGCTCCTCTGCAGTAAGACTGTCAGGTGAATAAAGACCAGAACCAAACTTTTCCAGAATGAGCTCAATGTCTTTAATATTCTCCTCAAGAATTTTTTCCTTTTCCTGATCCGAAAGTATATCATTTCTGATATACTCCCTAATATCAACAATTTTGTAGATCCTCTCCGGTTTTTGAATGTCATGAATAATATACTGATGCTTTGAATACCGGGTAAAAATATTGATCCAAAACTGAACCCGGAGTCGCAGATTCTTCGGTACAGGAAAGTATTCTGTATCTAAACCGGATGCTGCAAAACATCCCTGTAAAAACAGCAAGACAATAATAAAAAAAACTATTAGTCTTTTCACAGTGCTTCTTGTGTTAACCAACTTTAAATTAACCATAGTATTCGATTCAGATTTAAAAATTTTCTTTTGAGCAGACATTTTTTATATTTATATACTCAACCTTTTTTTAATCTT
>Ga0180433_10006814_pt1 | contig 14824 bp, 24 predicted proteins | sample SS_ome_8_FD_132980 | JGI IMG/M metagenome (GOLD analysis project Ga0180433, IMG submission 132980) | Hypersaline lake sediment archaeal communities from the Salton Sea, California, USA - SS_1_D_1 metaG | ecosystem: Environmental > Aquatic > Non-marine Saline and Alkaline > Hypersaline >... | reverse complement strand
TAGACGTAAGGAGGTCCTCACCATGGCCCCGGAACTTGTGGTCATCCTTGTCATTGCGGGGGCGGGGGGTCTCACCCTTTTCTTCGTCTCTCGAATCCCAAAGGCGAGCTTGGGTGGGGGCTCTCCGGTTTCCCCAGGAGACCTCGGGCGTACCGTGACCTTGGTGTTCATGGCTCTGGCCCTTTGCATATGTGCTTCCGCTTGGATGGAGCGCACAGCAGAGGAGGAGGGTCGTCCCATCCAGGGTCGGTTTGGCCCTCTCGACCGGCCCGAGATGAGCAGAACTCAGGTGGTGACCAGTCTGGGGGCTGTTCTGGTTGCCTTGGGCGCTGTAGCTGTGGTGGTGGCCAAGGGGAGGGGAAGACCGGCTCCCTACCTCCAGGATCCTGAGAAACGGGCTTTTGTCGAAGCCTTGGATCGAGGGGACCGGCTTGGATTTCTGGCTTCCATTGCTTTCATGGCGGTGGTGCTTGTCGCTGTCGCGTGGCTCCAGTGTCGTGCGGGGGCGTCACCCCCGTAGCCCTTCAACCGACTTGCTTGACGGTGGTGTCCTTGTCGTCGTAGCTGAGGCGCGACTCCCGGATCGGCACGCTTCCTAGGTTGCCACACAGCGAGACCACGAGCGTTCCTTCATTCTCGGGGTCCACGGCTCCCAGGTACAGCTTCTTTCCTGCATCTTCCGCCGTGGGTGCTTTGATACGCCCACGGACGATCAGGGTGGCCTTGATGGTTACGTCGAAGTCGTGTTCGTCAGCCATTGTCATCTCCCTGGTTGAGGTACCGGCCCGGCCCCGGACTGGTAGCTAGAACAGCATCCTCGTGTTCGCCGGGAAGATGTCGTAGTAGTCGTTGTCGTCGTAGCAGGTCTGCCTCGTCCCGTTCTTCGTCTCCTTGTTCCACCGGGCAAGCGCTTCCTCGTAGGGGATGGGCTTCGTGATGTCGATCCAGTGGTTTTCAAAGCCGTCGTACAGACGCAGGACGTAGAGTTCGACGCCCTTCCGGGGCGGCATGGGTCTCTTGCTCATCGGAGGTCCCCCTTCGTCGTTGCATCGAGTTCGTGGACGGCAGCGTGGTACTCGGGGTCAGCCTCAGCCGCCAGGTCCATGAGTTGTCGTTGTTCGCGGAGTTGGCGTTGGCGTCCGACCTCGGGATTCTCTCCGACATGGACGCGGCCACAGAGCTTGCACTGACGGGACTGCCAGTAGTCGTCGTGGAGGCGAACCACGTCATCATGGCGGGTGGTCAGCCAGCACCACCACTGAGCCCCGAACCATCGAGGCTCCTGGATCTGTTCGAGGCCGATGACGATGCGGCACCGCTCGCAGTAGTGGGGAGGCTCAGGCTCGCCGAGGCTCCAGTGGACGGTACACATTCGCCGGCAGCGGCGGCAGTGGCCATGTCGAGCAAAGCCCACCTGTCAATCCTCCACCGTCTCGATGGTGACCTTCACCCGCTTGCCGAGGAAACCGAGGATCGTGTGGTGGGCTCCGGCTCCCTCCGGGCAATCGGACCACGAGTGCAAGCGAACGAAGACGCCGTCTTCGTCGTCTTCGGTGTGGACCACATTGCCGTCCACCTCGACGGCCCCCTCGATCTCACCGATGAGGGCGCACCCGCTATCTTCCCGTTTGAGGGTGAGGGGGCCGTGGCTGACGATGGTGACCCTCACGCCGCCCGCTCCTTCCCGCACTTCATCGCCATCTCGGTGAGCATGGTGAGGTACTCGATGCACTTGTCCTTCCCCCAGGCGTGGGCGCAGGCTGTCGTACAGGTGGGGGGGTCGGTCTCGTTGCTGTCCACGTCCACGAGTACCTGACCGTCGGGATACCACTCGCGCATGGTCTTGGCGAGTTCTGGGGTCATCCCCTGGAGGTCCTCGATCTTGACGTACTTCTTCCCGCACGCGGTGCCACCCGTCACGTTGTCCTTTCGGATGAGGTCGTCGAAGTGCTCGCACTCAACGGGGGTGGGGAAGCTCACGCTGATCGAGACGACGCGCTTGCGCCACCCGGCGACGAAGGTGCATCCGTTGAGCGTCCAGCGATACCAGGGCTCGGTGCCGCCGTAGAGGTTCTTCGTCTGGTGCTTGCGGGGGAGCTTGACGCTCGTGTTCTTCTGGACCTCCCGGAAGACCGACCGGAAGAAGCGCGTGTTCCACAACAGGTGGGGGTCCTTCGGGACCTCCAGCGTGCGGCTGTACTCCGGGTCCACCTCGATCCAGAAGGTGCCGTCCAGGGCGTAGACCCCGAGGCCGTTCATGCCGAGGGGGGTGTCGTCCTTGTAGGTCTTCTGGATGTGCTCGTCCACCCAAGCGGCCTGCTGGTGCTCACGGTTGAACTGCACGAAGGCGACCATGTTCTCCGGAAGCTGTGGAGGGCAGATGGGGTTGCCCGGGACGAGGTGGGGGTTCCAGTCCCACGCCTTGGTCGCCTTTTGCCACTTCTGCTGGGCCGTCTCGGGGATCTCCTCGAAGTAGGTCCCGCGGGGAAGGTCCGTCCGGTCACAGGCCGCGTCCCAATAGGGGCGGAAGCGTTCCTGCTCCTCCTCCGGCAGGCTGGAGAGCTTCTCGTGGACCTCCCATCTCCACTTCTTGAAATCCTCCTCGTTCCCCCCCTGCGGAACTGCGTCATCGTAGCTCCCACGGTAGAGGTATCGGACGTCGAAGGGCAGGTCGTTGAACAGGGTGCCGTGGGGCACGCCGGCCGCGTCACAGGCCGCGTCCCAGAAGGGCTTGTACGCCTTCTCCTCGGCCTCCTTGTTCTTCGCGGCCTGGTCACGCCACGCCACCAGCAGGACATTGTTCGCGTACTCGTTGAGGTTCTCGGGGAGGGCCCAATCCCCCTCTTCCCGGCCGTTTCCAGGGTTACCGAGGGGTTCCTTGGTGGTCAGCAGGACGTTGCCGCCCTCCCGTGAGAGGTAGAGGTAGGCGCGACCGCACCGGATGCACTTCCAGTTCTCCGAGCCACCACTCGGGCCGAAGCTCATGCTGCCGGAGATGTACTCGTGACCGCCGCAGAGACACATAGGGAGGGATTCTTTGAGCATGGGAGGGTTCCTTTACCAGCTAGGGGCGTTTCTCTGGAGGTAGCTTTCGCGGTTATGGGGGAGCCCCCAGGGAGACCTCTTGGCGTTCTCCTCGGCGAGGTGCTCCTCGAACTGCTTCACCATTCGGGTGACCTGGGCCTGGGGGTCGACTTGGAGGGAACCGAGGGGTTCGATGTAGCTATGGCTCGACCGGAAGCCCAGGTAGAACCATGCCGACTCTTCCAGTAGGTGGGGGTCGAGGCCGTAGCGCTCGAAGTCGTACTTCGAGACCTCCTGCCACGCCATCTTCGGCTTCCCCCCGGCGAAGGGGGGCTTCATCTTGCCGAGGTAGACGCCAAGCTGACCGGTCTTCGTCCGGTAGAGGGTGCCCACCTGGAGTTCACGCACGGGGATCTTCTTCAAGGTCGCGCGAAGGGTGGCGTGGTGAAGCTGCATGTGGAGGCTGGAGCCGACGAGCACCAGTCGCATCTGGCTCCCCAGACGCCCCCACACGTACTTGCCATCGAGGTGGCCGCCCTTCCCGACGCCGTGCTTGAAGATGACGTCCATGAAGACGTCTTCCCGGAGGTCCACGTAGAAGTTCGGGGGGATGATGACCTTGTAGGCCCGCCCCCCTTCCTCGCGGCGATGGAGGTCCCACAGACGCAGAGGGCCGAAGGGCTCGTTGGCGACCTCGATCTCCTCGGGGGTGTTGTAGCCCTTCTCGTAGCGTGTGGCCCATCCACGGGCTGTCCCGAGGTTCTTCCCGGCGGGCACCGGGAAGGCGGGGCGAACCTCGACGGGGTCCACGTCAGGGTAGTGGCTCTCCAACGTGCGAGGTGGTTTCAGGACGTAGACGATGCGGGCTGGGATCTCGCCTCGGATGGTGGTGTGATCTTCCTGCACGTCAATCCTCCGAGCTATCCCAATCGAGGATGCCGAGCCGCTTGTCGATGGCCCACTGCTCGGCCGCGTCGAGTTCGTCGAAGTTCGCGGGCCGTTGTCGAGCTTTCCACGCCCCCCACGACATGCCGAGTTCGGCCGCGAGGAGAGTCTCCGCCTTTTTGATCTCGGCCGTGCTGTGGACGGTGCCTCCCCGGTTGAGTTTGAGATAGAAGCGGAGGCGCTCCTCTTGGGAGAGATCCACGTAGTGGACGCGCACCATCGGGAGCATCCGGGCTTCGATCTCGGTGAAGTCGCGGAACCAAAGGCGCCGGCTGTCCGTGAGTTCGGCCGCGATCTCGCCGTCGAGGAACCGGAGGATCGCGCGAAGCCGTTGTTGTCCGTCGATGACCTCGGGCGGGAGATCGATGTAGTGGGTGCCGCTCCCCTCGGGGGCGTTCTTCGGCGAGTCCCATCGCTGGATGTAGATCTTCGGCGCCTCGCCCCCCTCGCAGAGGTGGCCGATGAACCGCTCGGCTTGCGTGTCCGTCCAGACGTGACCTCGCTGGTACTCCGGGTTGAGGTCCCAGGGGGGCTCGTCGGAGTACGACCCCTGGGCCCGGACGACCTCGGGGATCGTGACCATGCGGAAGTCCACGCCGGGCACGGGGGTGCGATCGATGATGTCTTCGAGGCCGACGCCTTGGCCGCACTCGATGGTACGACCCGTCGAGAGGATGCTCACGCACCAGCCGATGAAGTCGTCGTAGTTCCCGCTGTCGATGTCGTACTGCTCGGGGAGGTTGTCGCCCTTGAACTTCCCCTGGCCTTCCTTGCGGCCCCGGGCGGTGGACGCCTCGAACCGTCCCTGGAGGACGACCTGGGCATAGCCGTACTGGAAGCGCATCTCGGTCTGGCTGGTGCTGCCGCGGGCGGCGAGACCCGAACACTCGCGGATGTCGCGCTCGATGTCTCGGTGGCTGGTGAGTTTCATCGTGTTGTCTCCTCTATCCATCCACGCACCCATGCGAGCGCCTAACGTCCTTTCTTCTCGTACATGGTCATTCCTTCGTGGTAGCTGCAGCGCTCGCCGTGCTTCTCGAAGCGGCAATCCCCGCTCAACCCCCCCAGGTACTTTCCGTCCGCGTCACAGCAGAAGCCCATGGGGTTCGTCTCACTGCGTCGTCGATTGGCGGGGATGGGTGTGCCGAACTTCTGGTTGAGGAACACGTAGTCCGGAGGGTGCTTGGACTTGCAGGCTTGGCAACCCTCGGTCTGCTTCCAGAAGGACCAGTGGCCGCAGTCCATCATGGAGGGGCCGGTGAAGCCTTCGGGGAGCGGCTTGGGGGGCCGGGGCCTGAATGGGGGTGGGAGAGGCTGGACGGTGGCAGTCTCGAAGCTCTCACCATCGAGGCGGAACAGCTTGTTCTCGATGCCTCGACGTAGAACGTCTTGGTAGCGCTTCTCGGGGAGCCTTCGTAGGCCCAGGGTGACCCGTAGGGGGCCACGCCAGGCTGGGAGCGTGCGGGTGGACTTCCCCTCGTTCGCGGCCTTGTGCTCTTGAACGAGGTCAGCGAGGGCCTGGGCTGCCAGGTCGAGGCCGTCTTCGGTCTCAGTATTCTTCGCCAATGGCTTTCTTCCCCTTGGGGGTCACCTGCTGGAAGTGACCGTCCCCTTGAAAGAGGTCCCGGTGACAGTGGGTGCAGACGACGCTCGCGACCCCCGCGAGCCAGTCTTCCTCGGGCACCGCGATGTACCCCTCCTCCTCGCACTCGTCGCACTCGTAGATCTCGGTCCCCTGCCACTTAGGCGCTCCGATGGCACATCCGCAGTACCAGTGGAGGGTGACGTACTTGGTGGGCTTGATGAGAGGTTCCATCTCGGCAATGCCCTTCAACTTGTGTCCCATGGTGCCTCCGCTGTCATTTTCTACCCGCCTGGCACGTCGAATCGCGTAGAAAAAAGTGCAAAAAGGCCCGTTAGATGGTCCGTGTTGCGCGTGGGTTGGTTGAAGGGATGGGTTCGATGTCACAGGCTCTCTACGACGGTCTTCGCTCTGGGCAGTGGGCCCACCCCAACCCGGCCATCTGCGAGTGTGGGGGTTGCGGCTGGCTGGCTTCCGACCTCGACATCTGGTTCCAGTGCCCCATCCACGGGGAGGGTGTCCCGCACCCGGAGAGTGAGGACGACGACTTCGATCACGCGGCGCACCGGGCGCGTCAGCGTGTCCTCGCTTGGCGGGGCCTCCAGGAGGATTCCCAGCGTCTTGGCCGCACCGGCAAGCTCTCGGTGGAGTGCCGTCCCTTCCTGAAGACGGCTGACCCGACCGCCTACGATTGGCTGGAGGCGGCCCAGGAGTACACCGACCGGCTGGGGGCGCAGGTGGCCGACGAGGCTGCCCGGCGTCAGGGCTACTCCTGTGACCTCGAACGACGTTGGGCTGATGAGGCCGAGAGGGAACGCCGGGAGCGAGGATGATTCTCTACCACGCCACGAGCCGACAGGGGGCCGAGGCCATTCTGGCTCACGGTTTCGACATGGACTTCGAGAGGCGCCGTGACCCCGGTGATTTCGGTTGGGGCATCTACTTCACGAACGATCTGTACCGGGCAAGATGCTTGGGAGAGGTCATCCTTGTCGTGACGCTCGATGAGTCCGGCCTTGCCCGTGTGACCAACCCCTACTTCCTCCAGGACGGCTTCCCGGTCCCTCCCACGAGCCCCGTCGAGAAGCTCTTTCGTGACCTGGCGTTCGAGGGGGACATGATGTTGACGTGCAACCACCTCACTTCACAGGAGTGTCGTGTCGAGGTCGCCAAGGCGATCCGTGAGACCTTCATGGCCGAGGGTTTCAAGGGCATCCGGACGGAGTTATGGGATGGCGAGACAGTGGTCTTCGACTCCTCCGTGGTGCTCGACATCCGGCGCCTCAAATCGGATGAAAAGTCCCGTTAGAAGGAGCCGCACGCGCGTGGATCTATCGAAGGGATGGTATCCGATGACGAACCCAGCGAGCGAAATCTACGAACGTCTCAACGGGCGCGGCCCCCTCACCTTCGACGAGCTTCCCCCCGAGGCGCAGAAGGCCGCTGACGTCTACTACGGCGAAGACATCGCGGATCGTGGTTGGCGCTTCGGACTCGTCGAGATGACGGTGGAACAGGCCCGTACCCTCGTGTGGGAGTTCCGTAGCGACGACATGCGGAGCGACTGGTCGAGCTTCGACGAGTGGCACCAGTGGTACGTGGGTCGTGGGCTCAACGTCGACACCTACTCGGAGAACTGGCCGCTGGTTCTCAGCAGCGACCGGGAGTGTGACGGCCTCATCGAGGATGGCTGGCACCGCTTCAACAGCTACATCGTCCAGGGACGCACGTCGATGATGGCGTTGGTCCTTCTGGACTCCGGGGAGACGGACATGACCGAAGACATCACCTTCGACATCGGCGGTTGGCCGCTGTGCAGCGGCACCAAGGTCAAGATCTACCTGGAGGGCGAGACGGGCCGCGTCTACAGCTACGGCGACGTCGGCGGCAACTCGATGCCCGGCGAGGCGTTCCATGGCCTCGACATCTGCCTGCTGGTGGTGGACAAGGACGTCGTCGTCGAGAGCCTGCAGGCGTGGCTGGAGGAGCGCATGGACACACTGTGCGAGATCCACGACTGCTTCGAGGGCTCTCCGTGGAACGGCAGCAACCACGTCGGCCAGTGGGATGATGATCGTCTTCAGGAGTTGCTGGACGGCCTGGAGCAGGACATGGCTGACGAACCGCTCCCCACGTATTGGGAGGCGGGGGACTTCCTTGGCGACATGGACGCCAGCACCCTCGAAGCCGAAGTGCTGGGGAAGGGCCTCGACAACGTCGTGGAGGAGTACGTGACCGGCGGCGAGGGAAACGGCTACCACGTTCGGGACGAGGATCTCCGCGAGGAAATCGAGCGTCGCCTCCAGGATGTCATCCACGAGGCCCGTGAAGACGGTGAGACCGAGCGCGCCGAGCGCCTTACTGCCGCCCTCGCCTGATTTCCCATTAGCTTCGCCCTCATTTGCGTAGAAAGAGTGAGAGGAGACTTGGATGCGAACGGACATGCTCTTGTGGGTCGTCGGTAAGGCCATCGACACCGCGGTGGACAAGCTGGTGGTGCGCGGGTCGTGCAGCCACGAGCGTTGGTTGACCTTCGACATCGAGGCCGTCAGCGGCGATGGGAGCACCTTCCGCTACCTGGCTCAGTACCGGGCCATGGGTGGCTACGTGGACTACCGCCTCGTCATCCCCGGCGAGCCGCACGTCAAGCTCGCGGACCACGCCTCCTACCTCAACCCGCGTGCCCCCTGGGTCCCCCTCGCCACGCTGCGGACCGAAGACTACTTGAAGGGGCTGAGCCGCAAGGAACTCCGGGCCATCGCCGAGGAGAAGGGGGTCAAGCTGGGCCTCCTGAAGGGCAACCTTCGTGAACTCGTGGATGTCCCCTACCGCATCCACGGCGAGCACCTCGACATCGCCCCCGGCTTCGTCATCACGTCGGGGTCGCACGACTCCTGCTGGCGTGACCATGCGTTGAAGATGCAGGGGCTCCCGAAGGTGGACACCGGCCGCACCTGGAAGCGGGACAACGGCCAGGAGTTTCCGATCTACGAGGACACCACCTACTTCCGCTGGGCGGAAGCCCACAACTTCCGCCTGTACTCGGTGAAGATCGAGGGCCCCACGGGAGGGTCGTGGGAGGCCCCCGAGGGAGGATGGGATCACCTCAGCGACGGCGAGTGGATCAATCCCGATCCCGAGACGCTGACGGACGCCTGGGCGGTGTACACGGCCCTCGGCGCCCTCTGCGCCTGTGGGGGTCATGAGGGCGACCTCGAACTCGATCTCGATACGAGCTACGACTACTACCGCCCCTACGACCCGTCTCGGGACGGGGATGAGGCGGATGACAACCGGAACAAGCTGATGCGGACGCAGCAGCGGCGTGTCCACGTCGGCTACCGCCTCGGTTCGGACGGCAAGGTGACGCACACGGGCGTCGACACGACGGACGTCGGCCCTTCCCGCTACGAGTGGGAGGAGGTCGAGTCCCGCTACCTCGACCGGACGTGGCACCTCCGTCGGTGTGGCGCCTCACAGAAGAAGATCGACGATGGCCTCGTCGGGATCTCCCATCTGTGGGACTGGTAGGAAAGGAAGCTGTCATGAACACCCGCAACCCCATGGTCGACTTCATCGACAAGTGCCGCCACCTGGCTCGTGAGCAGGGGCGCCTGTACGAGACCTCGCTGCCCAAGGATCTCCGGATCAAGGTAGGGGTCGCCTCGGGTCCGCGGGGGTACAACAACTCCCCGGGTCGCACCTTCCCCGTCGAGCGGTCCTTCATTTTCGACGATGAGTGGATGACCATCGTGGCCGCGAAGGACACCGACGCCCTCCACATCACCCGCAAGCCGTTGATCGGCCTGTTGCCCGACGCGGGTGATCACCTGAAGGGGTCCAACCCGATGATCATGATCCAGGACGACGGTGACGTGCTGCGGACACACGGCGAGTACCGTTACCTCGTGGGGCACGTCGATGAGATTCTCGGGGGGATCTCCGATGGGTGAAGTCCTCGACCGCAAGCACCGCTTCTTCGCAGAGAAGGCCCCGAGCGGTGTCTACATGCACTTCTTCAAGTCCCGCGTGCATCTCAAACTGTGCGGGTGTGAAGATCCGGTGATCGTGGACTGTCGGGAACGAACGGATGACGATCCTGAGTCCCGGTATTGGGGTTGGCTCCCGGCGGATGATGACGAGTTCTGCATGATCCAGCCGTCCCTGATTCAACTGGACATCTGTTTCCCTGACGGCGTTGGGGGTGCTGAACGGTCGGGTCGGGGGCAGTCTGTGAATTTGATCGTCATCGAGGTCGAGGAGACATCGTGAGCGCCCGACTGACCGTTCACCTATGGTTTGTGGCAGGACAGACCCCCACTGAGGGGCCGTTCCCGGCCGATGTGGTCGACGGCAAGCCGATCTACCAGCCCATCAATGGCCAGGTCTGCCTGCCGTGGATCGAACGGCTGCAGCCCCCTGCTGGCGTGGGGGAGGTGGTCGAGTCCTTCGTCGTGGGGACGGAGGAGATCGACTCCCACATCCTGACCTACGACGCGCTCGTACTCGACCACGTTCGCCGGCTGATCCTCGAAGAGAAGATCGACCCGGGCCAGGTTTTCTGGCACTGGTATCGGCCCGACCAGTCGGAGAAGCCCATGACCGAGTACCCGGAGTGGCCCTTCCTCCGGGGTGGTTTCGACGCCAATGGGATGCTCACCGATCTGGAGACGGGCGACCCGATGTGGCCCAACGGGATGCTGGACGAACACATGGCGCTCAGCCGCGAGATCATCCGTCTGCGGATCGCTCGAACGAGGAAGGGATAGACCGATGTCGGAAGTCATCAACTGGCGGGCGGAGGAGCACGAGCAGAGCCTCACCGGCTGGTTCATCCTTCACGCGATCACCGAGGCTGGGCTCATGACTCCGGACCTCTGGCCGGAGGGGAAGTTCGATCCCACGACCGTGGAGGTCGACCTGCGGATCAACGGCGCCAAGATGTCCTTCCGCAAGTGCATGGAGGACCTCGACAAGCACATGGACCGCCAGACGATCGCTGTCGCTGAGCGCATCGCTTCCGACAAGTTCGATCTGGCCCTCCGTAGCCTTCGGGACACCCTCGACGAGGCCGAGGGGCAGTTCCGGCGTTCCGTCCAGGAGCAGCTTGGGATGAAGGTGGACCTCAGTGAGCGTGCTGAGGAGGAGGCCCCGGAGGTGATCCGCGGGCTGCTGTCCATGCTGACGGAACTGACCAATGACGGCGACGTGCTCGAAACGGTCGTCGATGCCGACGAGCGGGTGGAGAAGGCCCGCAAGTGGCTGGAGGTGTGGGGATGAAGGAGTATCGGACGAAGACGCACGGCCATCGGATCGAGTTCAAGGTCTACGACCCCGACCCTCACGACAAGGCAGGGGCCGAGAAGGGCTACACGGTCATCCGCATCGATGCCCTCGTGGCTGGGATGAAGGCTGGGTACATCAAGGTCGGCTACATCCCGTCCGAGCGGTGGCCCCTCTGCTACCCCAGCGTCTGGCACTACCAGGAGCGCGTCCAGGGGTGGTGCCTGGGGATCCGTGGGAAGGACCCTTCGGCCCCCGGCGATTGGGGGAAGATCTGGATGGGCGTCCACAGGTACGCAGGGGTGACGCCGCAGAGTACCAACGTCTCCCCCTTGTCCATGACGGAGAAGCACATCCCCGACATGGAGACGATCCAGCAGGACCTCGCTGCCCTGGAGGAGCGTCACCCCTGGTACAGGGAGAGTATGGAGAACTTCAAGCTCTCCCTGGTGGACCGCCCCTACGTGGACTTCATCCGGGTGTTCAAGGGCCCCGACCCGCACTTCAACCTCGGGAACGAGGGCCCCCTCAACTTCCGAGGGGAAGGCATCTCGATGGCCCTCTACGAGTACGCGGCCCGTTGGCTGGCCGAGCACAAGGACATGAGCTTGCGAGCCTCGGGGTTGCAGAGCGAGGAGGCCAAGGCCCGGTGGGACCAGATGGCGGAGTCGGCTGTCTACCCCATCCATGAGGTCACGCTTCCCACCAAGCGCACTTACCGTGTCCTCGACTACACGAAGTGCCCGGAGGGGTGTCATGCTGCCCCGTGACCTGGAGATCCGTGGGACCAACGTCTTCGAGCCCTACGGGTGGTACGGGTGTCCCCCCCTCCAGTATTGGGGGGATGGGGGCAACCTCTTCCGGCACCCTGTCCGGCCCTGGTGGGTCCTGGAGAACACGGCCGAGTTCCTCGACGGTGACCCTGGCTCCCTCCGGTACTGGAAGCGGTTGGATGGGGAGACCTATGACCCTCTCGTGATGGAGACGCCTGGTTTCTACGATCCCGAGGAGGAGGTCCGCACCTTCTGGGAGAAGGCCCTCGCCAAGATCGACGAGGAGAAGCGGTTGCAGCGGCCCCCGGTGGTGGTGGGGCAGGTGTGGTGTTTCCCCAACGAGACGGGGATCAAGGGCAAGCGGCACTTGGGGTTGCCCCCCTTCCACTACATCGCGATCAACGTCAGCAACGGCCTCCACAGCTTGCAACTCGACACGGGCAAGTGGTTCAGCCCTACCGACCGGCGGGACAACCTGCTGGCGGGGGCGGTGCTCGTCTACGGGCCACACGCTCCCTGGGGCCCTGCCCGGAGCCCCCTGTACGATCTCGCCAAGGAGAAGAACGATGGCGATTCATGAGCCGAACTGGCGATTCATGGTCGATGACCTCCGGGGGCAGTTCGAGACGGATCTCGTGCTGCCGGCGGAGCGTGGTGCCCAACTCGATGCCCTGGTGGACTGGCTGCTGAGCACGGGCCGTCTCCGCAAGGTGGACATGGCGCCGCAGACGTTGAGGGAACGGAAGCTGGGTCTCCTCGATTGCCTGGCGGACACGGAGGATGACGATGACTGACCACACAGTGCGAGTGGGTGAGGATGAGCTTCGGGTCCTCAAAGCGGCCCTGTGGTGCTACATCCGCGTTCACCTGGGGCAGCCGGAGGCCGCCTTCGAGCCTCTGATGGAGCACCTGATCGGAGACGACGAGAACCCCTCGTTCCCCTTCGACATGGCCGTGATGCGGCGTCGCCTGGAGAACCTGGGCAACGACATGACCGGTGTGCCGAACGGGGGGCCGGGTCTCTACTCCGAGAACGTCTCGAACAAGGCCCGGCTGGCTCGCAAGGTGCTGGCGAGGCTGGACGGAGAGTTCGTCGTGGACGGCCTGATCGGGGCCGACGGCGAGTCACGCCCCGACCGCAAGTCGTAGAAAGGTGGTCACACTTGGGCCGCTTGAAGTGCTTTTTCGGATTCCACGACTGGACCTTCGCCTATGCGATCACTCGCGGTGCTTGCGCCGTCGGCGACCGTTGCAGGCGGTGTGGGCGGTGGCGCAAAAACCAGGTGGTGCGGGAGCTTCCCGATGAGGAGCATCCCGATGCTTGGGATGGCCACCGCTGACCCTCAACCGTAGGAGACCTCATGGAAGTGGAACACGGCGGCGGCTTTTGCCCCTCTCTCGGTGAAGTGCGAACCCCGGACGAACGGCGGCGGCTCATCGGTGGGCGCAAGAAGCCCCCGAAGCCCAAGACCGTGATCAAGCGGGGGCTCCCGATCTGGTTCCTCGACCGCACGGACGAGGACAATGACGTGGAGGGGTGGGACATGGGGATTGCCGCCGTCGTCGTCGCGGCCAACGCCGAGGAGGCCCGTCTGATCGCCGGCCAGCACGCCCAGGATGAAGGTTCCTACGGCTGGCAGGGGGTCCCGTGTCGGAAGATCGCCCCGACCTCGAACTACAAACGGCCCCGCCTGATCCTCATGCAGACGAAGGATGGTTAGAGCCGCCCACATGCGCGTGGATCGGGTGAGGAGTTTCCATGAGCGAGCCCAACACCCCCAAGCACGGTGACGAGCGCGACCGCAAGGACGTCACCCTCTACGACGAGCCCAAGGAGTTCCGGACGACCTCCGGCACCGAGTTCTCCGTGCCCACGGTGAAGTACAGCGGCACGCAGAGCGAGCGCTGGTGCGAGTCGTGCCAGACGTGGGTCCTTTGTCGCGGGTTCATGTCCTGGCTCGTGTGTCCCGTTTGTAACCGCCCGTGGCCGGGCTTCGAGTAGGAGCAGAGCATGAGCATCCTCGATCGTATCCAGCACCCCGAGGCGAACCTCTATGTCATCCCCCGCGAGGAGGGGATGCTCGTGGACGCCCTGTTGTTCATGTCCCCGGAGTTGTTCGAGCACGCCAAGGGGCAGCAGACGGACTTCTTCCAGCAGATGATCAACGGGGCCAGCTACCCGGGCGTCGAGTTCCTGGGCGTGATGCCAGATGGCCACCCTGGCTACGGTGTCCCCATCGGCAGCGTCATGGTCACCGACGGTGTGATCGTCCAGGCCAGCGTCGGCTACGACATCAACTGCGGGGTGCTCGCCGTTCGCACGGACCTGCACGCCCGCGATGTCACCGATTGGGACCTCCGCCACGAGTGGATCAAGGCCGTGGCCCAGCGGGTGGACATGGGGCTTGGGACGCACCGACCGCCCCTGATGCCGACGTACACCGACGAGATGATCCACGAGATCGTCCACTACGGGGCACACGTCTTCGGTGCGAAGCCGGAGCAGTGCGAGCGTCCGAACTTCGCCGTGGCGGCCGACTACCGAACCTTCGACCCCTTCCACCTGGACGGTTCCTTCGACCGAGCCAAGAACCAGCTTGGTTCGCTCGGCAAGGGCAACCACTTCATCGAGATGCAGGTGGACCGCGACGACGGCAGCGTGTGGGTGATGGTCCACTGCGGCTCGCGGAACTACGGGTGGAACCTCGCGAACTACTACTTCCACAAGGGGGCCGAGGTTCGCGGCATCGAGGACAAGAAGCGCCAGCAGTCCTACCTGTATGTCGGGGAGCCGATGGGCCAGGAGTTCATGAACGCCCACAACGCGGCGGCGAACTACGCCCAGGCCAACCGCTTCGCCATCGCGGCCTCGGTCATCGAGGCTCTCGGCGAGACCTTCGGCGAGGGAGGTGAGGTCTACTTCGACATCACCCACAACCTGGCTCAGTGGGAGGATGTCCTCCAGCCCGACGGGACCTACCAGGAGCGCTTGGTGCAGCGGAAGGGAGCCACGCGAGCCTTCCCGGCGGGCCACCCGGAACTCTCGGGCACCCCGTGGAGTGAGGAGGGCCACCCGTGCCTCATCCCCGGTTCGATGTACACGGGGGCAGCCATCCTGCGGGCGACCGAGAACGCCCACGACTCGGCCTGCACTGTGAACCACGGCAGCGGCCGGGCACGGGGGGCCAAGGACACGAAGCGGCGGTTCGAGGATCGC
>Ga0180433_10006813_pt1 | contig 14824 bp, 7 predicted proteins | sample SS_ome_8_FD_132980 | JGI IMG/M metagenome (GOLD analysis project Ga0180433, IMG submission 132980) | Hypersaline lake sediment archaeal communities from the Salton Sea, California, USA - SS_1_D_1 metaG | ecosystem: Environmental > Aquatic > Non-marine Saline and Alkaline > Hypersaline > Sediment... | reverse complement strand
TCGACTTTGGTCTCGCCAACCGAAACCACCACTTACACGATCACAGCTACAGGCCCTGGTGGCTCAGCCACAGACACTGTGACGGTAACGGTTCTTCAGCCGCCCACCGTGAGCCTTTCTGCAGACCCTGAGAGCATTGAAATTGGCGAGTCAGCCACCCTGACCTGGAGTTCCACCAATGCTGATTCTGCCACCATAGATCAAACGGTTGGAACGGTTCCTGTGAATGGATCGGCTACAGTCTCACCCTCTGAGACCACCACCTACACGATCACAGTGACGGGCTCTGGAGGTACGGCAACGGCGAGTGCCACCGTCACGGTGACCTATCCTCCTCCCGTCCCAACGGTGAGCCTTTCGGCTGCCCCAGAAACCATCTTGTTGGGCGAATCAACCACTTTGACGTGGACTTCCGAGCATGCTGATATGTGTGTCATTGAACCCAGTATTGGCAGCGTTGATCCTAATGGATCGACCGCGGTTTCACCCACCGAGACCACCACATACACGATCACGGCTACCGGCCCTGGGGGCTCGGCCACAGACACTGTGACGGTAACGGTTCTTCAGCCGCCCACCGTAAGCCTTTCTGCCGATCCAGAGACCATTCTGCTTGGAGAATCATCCACGCTTACGTGGAGTTCGACATATACTGACACCTGTGTCATCGAACCTGATGTTGGTACCGTTGATCCAAGCGGATCGACGACAGGCTCCCCTACTGAGACTACTACGTACACGATCACGGCAACAGGCTCTGGGGGCTCGGCCACAGACTCTGTGACCGTAACGGTTATCTATCCGCCGACGGTAAGCCTTTCTTCCGACCCAGACACCATTGTATTGGGCGAATCATCTACCCTGTCCTGGAGTTCCGCCCATGCTGACACCTGTGTGATTGAGCCAGGGGTTGGCAGCGTGGATGTGAATGGAGCCATTGCGGTTTCACCAACCGGAACCACCACATACACCATTACAGCCACGGGTCCCGGTGGCACAGCCACAGACACTGTTACGGTGACGGTCCTCTATCCTCCGACCGTAAACATCTCGGCAGACCCGGAGACCATAGAAGTTGGGCAGTCGGCCACCCTTTCCTGGACTTCGACCGATGCTGATTCTGTCAGCATAGATCAGGGGATAGGAAGTGTTCCTGTAAATGGTTCGATGCCGGTCTCACCGACCGAGACTACGACATACACGATCACAGCTACTGGCCCTGGTGGCACAGCCACAGATAGTTTCACAGTGACTGTCACCTCAACTACACTCACGGTGAGTATCTCGGCAGCCCCCGAGACCATTCAGGTTGGTGAGTCCTCCACCCTTTCCTGGACCTCCACCAATGCCCAAAACGCCTACATTGATAACGGCGTTGGTGTTGTATCGGTCAATGGATCAACTTTTGTCTCCCCTGAGCACACGACCACCTATACCATCACGGTCACGGGTCCTAATGGCTCTGCTAGTGCTCAGGCCACGGTGTGGGTGACAGGCAGCCCAGAGCCCCAGCCAGAAGACTCCTTTGGCGAACAGTATGAGGACCTGATCCCGCCTGATGCTACTGTGGAATCGTACGATCCCAAACGCTTTTCCGTAATTACCGGCCTGGTTCAGGATCTGGCAGCTTCCCCAATCGCCGAGGTTTCTGTCACTATCCACGACCATCCGGAATACGGCACTGTGGCAACCGACGCTGATGGCCGGTTTTCCATTCCGGTAGAAGGCGGGGGAATCATTACTGTTGTCTATCAGAAGGATGGACTGTTGACGGTTCAGAGGAAGGTCCATGTGCCCTGGAACGACATCCCCATTGTTAAGACCATCGTAATGATCGCCCAAGACCCGGCATCAACGACCCTTATGTTTGATGGTAACCCAGAGACCGTTGTTACCCACCGGAGCACAGAGGTCACTGATGACTTCGGCAGCCGCTCCTGCACCGTGGTCTTCACCGGGGACAACATGGCCTATTTAGTGGATGAAGCGGGCAATGATATTCATGCCCTTACTACTATCACCACCCGGGCAACCGAGTACACCACGCCGGAGTCCATGCCGGCCATCCTTCCTCCAACCTCGCTCTACACCTACTGTGTGGAACTTGCCGTGGATGGTGCCCAAAGGGTGAGATTTGAGAACCCAGTCATCACTTGGGTGGACAATTTCCTGGGTTTTGATGTGGGGGAGATTGTCCCTGTGGGGTTCTACGGTCGTGACAGGGGTGTCTGGGTGCCTTCTGATAATGGCACTGTTGTAGAGCTCCTAGATTCTGACACCGACGGCATTGCAGATGCCCTGGATGCCGATGGCGACGGTCTACCCGATGATCTCAACGGGGATAGTTCTTTTACTGATGAAGTAAGAGGCCTAAGCGATGCCGGGAGATACCCTCCAGGTTCTACCTTCTGGCGGGTGGAAGTGAACCACTTTTCGATACCGGACTTCAACTGGCCAGGTGGTGCGGGAGCGGGTGCCACAGCTTCAAATGCGGAAGGGATAACGGTTGCAGACCAGCAAAAAGATGAGGAAAAGACTTGTTCATCATTCGAACTTGCCTCTTTTGTGGAGGAGAGAAGCCGCATCTTCCACGAGGACATCTCAATCCCTGGTACGGCCATGACTCTTCACTATGCCAGCAACCGCGTGGAGGGTTATAAGATCGCTTTAACCGTGCCGGCCAGCGGCGATACGGTTCCTTCCAGTCTGAAGAGGATCGTGATCCAGGTCAATGTCGCAGGCCGAACCTTGGAACAGGTGCTGGACCCCCTGCCCAATCAGGTAGCAGAAATCATCTGGGACGGGCTGGATCATCTGGGAAGACAGGTTAGCGGCACAGTGAAGGCTCATGTTAACGTCGGCTTCGTGTACGACGGGGTCTACTGGATGCCGGGAGATTACGAGCCCTCCTTTGGGATGGCGGGTTTGGCCCCGACAGATATCCCCACGAGGCAGGAGGTGACCTTGTGGAAGCGCGACGAGATTGTTATTGATTCCATGGTCAAGAGCAAGGGGTTCATTGCCGAAGGCTGGACGCTTTCTTCCCAACACCACCTTAGCCCAATGGACCCCTCCAGGCTTTACAAGGGCGATGGCACAACCATTAGGAATAACGCCATCATCATCGGCACCGTGGCCGGGAATGGCAACGCGAGCTATAGCGGCGACGGCGGTCCTGCCACCCAGGCCTCCCTTCGCGATCCTACCAGCGTTGCCGTGGATGCCGTGGGCAACCTCTACATCGCAGACACTTATGTAAACTGCATCCGCAAGGTAGATACGAGCGGTATCATCACCACCGTAGCTGGGAATACGTTCGAAGGCTACGGCGGGGATGGCGGTCCTGCCACCCAGGCATATCTTCGCCGGCCATGCGGCGTTGCCTTCGACGCCGGGGGCAACCTGCACATCGCAGACACTCGGAATTACCGCGTCCGTAAGGTGGATACGAGCGGCATCATCACCACTGTGGCCGGAAATGGCTATGCAGGCTATAGTGGCGACGGGGGTCCAGCCACCGAGGCACAGCTTAGATATCCCTATCGCGTTGTCTTGGATGCCGCAGGCAACCTTTACATATCAGACCCGTGGGATCACCGCATTCGTAAAGTGGATACGAACGGCATCATCACCACTGTGGCCGGAAATGGAGCTCAGGGCTATACCGGCGACGGGGTCCCAGCTACCGAGACACGGCTCTACCTTCCTTATGACGTTGACTTGGATGCCGAGGGCAACCTTTACATCCACGAGCAGGGGAATCAGCGCATCCGCAAAGTGGACACGAGCGGCATCATCACCACTGTGGCTGGAACCGGCGTGGCAGGCTACAGCGGCGACGGGGGCCCAGCTACCGAGGCACAGATTGCCTATGCCGAGGGCATTGGTGTGGATGCTGCGGGCAACCTCTACATCGCAGACAGACAGAACGTACGCATCCGCAAAGTGGACACGAGCGGCATCATCACCACTGTGGCTGGAACCGGGACTTACGGCTATAGCGGCGACGGGGGGCCACCCACCGAGGCGCAACTTGCTTATCCTTGGGACGTTGCCGCTGACGCCGCGGGCAACCTCTATATCGCAGACCGTAATAATAGACGTGTTCGCAAGCTGGGCGCGCCCTCTGTCTTTGCCGGCGTTATGATGGGCGGAGAGATCCCCTTTGCCGACAAGAACGGTCTGGGCCATATCATGAGCAGTGCAGGGCGTCACAACAGAACCATCGACCTTGATACGGGTGTGCCACTGTACGAGTTTGGGTATAATGAAGACAACGAGTTGGTTTCAATCACTGACCCCTTCGGCAACGAGATCACCATTGACAGGGACGCGAGCGGTGTGGCGACTGCCATCACCTCCCCGGACGGGATCACCACAACCCTGACCATTGATGCCAACAATCACCTAACGCGTATTACCTATGCTGACGGCAGCTATTACGGGTTTGAATACACCACCGACGGTCTGTTGACAGCAAAAATAGAGCCTGAAGGGAACCGGTTTGAGCACGTGTTCGACGCCATAGGGAGGTTAACAGATGCTACGGATCAGGAAACGGGGCACTGGAATTACACCAGGACGGCCTATGACAACGGTGATATTCTGACAGAGGTGCTCACTGGGGAAGGCAACTTGACCTCGTACCTGGACCACACTTTTTCCACAGGTGCCTATACCTCTACTATTACCGATCCCACAGGGGCTGAAACCCTGTTTACTGAGTCAGGAGACGGGCTGACCGTGAGCAAGTCTCTTGCCTGCGGCATGGAGCTTGCTTTCAAATATGGTGTCGACTCCGAATACAAGTTCAAATACATAAAGGAAATGAGAGAAGGCACGCCTTCTGCGCTGGAAAAGGTCACCCTCAGGGATAAGACCTACCAGGATACGAACGCGGATCATGTGGTGGATCGGATTACGGAAACGGTTACGGTCAACGGCAAGGCCACTACCATCCAGAACAAGGTTCTCCAATCTCGAAAGACCATCACCTCTCCTGAAGGAAGGACTGTGACCGCGCTTTATGACCCAGCGACCCTCGTCACGACCAGCCTCACCATCCCGGGCCTCTATGAGACAACCTATGGGTATGACCTCCGGGGCCGGCTGACCTCCGTTTACACCAATACCAGAGAAACTACTTTTGCCTATGATACACAAGGCTTCCTTGAATCCATTACAGATCCTGAAAACCACACGACAACTTACACGTACGATGCGGTGGGCCGCATAACCGGGATCAACCGGCCGGATGGCACCGCCGTGGGTTTTACGTACGACCAAAATGGCAACATGACGGTGCTCACCAATCCATCGATCATCAACCACGGCTTTGGTTACAGTCTGGTCAATCTCAATAGCTCCTACCAGACACCCTTAAGCGGCAGTTACAGCTACGTGTACGACAAGGACAGGCGGCTTGTTCAAACCAACTTTCCTTCAGGCAATCAGATCAATAACATCTATGACAAGACCAGACTGATCCAGATCCAGACACCAGAGGGAAGTATTGACCTGACATATCCTTGCGGAACAAAGGTGGGGTCCATATCGAAGGGAGCGGAATCGATCACCTATGGATATGATGGAAAGCTCGTCACATCCGAGACATTGAGCGGGACCGTGAATCAATCGCTGTCTTATGGCTACGACAACGATTTCAACATGAACAGTTTCACCTATGCCGGCGACAGCCATATATACACCTACGACGATGACGGTCTTTTGACAGGTGCCGGCGGCTTTGCGATCTTCCGCAATGCGGGAAATGGCCTGCCGGAGTCCGTCACTGGCGGGGCTTTGAACCTGAGTCGCACCTTCAACGGATATGGCGAAGTTGATGTTCAGGATTTTACCATCAGCGGGAGCAGCCTCACTTCCTGGAACCTGACCCGGGATGATAACGGGAGGATTACGGGTAAGACCGAGACGGTGGACGGGGTAACATCCAACTATGTTTACACTTATGATCCCATGGGACGGCTTCTCACAGTCACCAAGGACAGCACTTTGGTGGAAGAATATCAATACGGTCTGAACGGAACCCGGACGTATGAGATGAATACCTTACGGGGGATCGCTGGAAGGACCTTTGGCTATTCTGATGAGGACCATTTGCTGACTGCAGGTAGTGCCTCTTACCAGTACAATGTGGATGGGTTCCTTACCACCAAGACAGATGGTGCGGATGTCACGACGTACGGCTATTCTTCCCGTGGTGAGCTTTTGGGTGTAACCTTGCCGGACGGCACAGTGATTGAGTACATCCATGACCCACTTGGCAGGAGAATTGCGAAGAAGATCAATGGCGTTACAACTGAGGAATACTTATGGCAAGGGCTGACCCGTTTGCTGGCCGTGTATGACGGCAGTGACAACCTCATGATGCGATTTGAATATGCGGATGGCCGAATGCCGGTGGCCTTGACTAAAGCCGATTCCACCTACTATCTGACGTACGACCAAGTGGGTTCTTTACTTGTGGTTGCCGATGTCTCGGGTAACGTGGTCAAGGGAATTGACTACGATTCATTTGGCAATATCATCAATGACACGCTTCCATCCTTTACCACCCCGTTCGGCTTTGCAGGAGGACTCCGTGACAGAGACACCAAGCTTGTGCGCTTCGGCTTCCGTGACTATGATCCCGATATCGGAAGGTGGACAGCTAAGGACCCGATTGGGTTTGCAGGGAAGAATATTGACCTTTATGGATACGTCTTAGGTGACCCGGTCAGTTTTGTGGATCCGGACGGATTATGGTCCTTGTCTTTCGACTTGTACGCATTAGCGGGGGCTGGTATCACAATCGGAGGTGGTAAAGGTACTCGACCTTTTATCTCCTTTAGATATGGACTGGGCTTTGGAGGTGGACTAACTTTTCATCCCAAAGGAAAAGCTCCTTCTCCTTGCCCTGAATCATTGTCCGATATTGGTTTTGCGGCAGACATAGGGGCTGGTATAGGCCCTTTGAGTGCGGGGGCAGGTTTTCATGCAGGCATATGTCAATTTGCAAATGGCGATGCCAAAGTCTATGCCCCTCCAGTCAAGACTGGTTGGGGCGTGGATGCAGCATGGAGACTTAGAGCAGGGGCACATGTGGCTGCAGAAGGAGCTATATATCCAGGCCAGATTTTTAGGGAGCTGAATAACTGAATGAATTTATTTGCAAAACTAAAAAGCAAGCGGATGATCTTTTGGGTGATATTGTTTTTCATCCTGTCAATAATAATCTACATTCCAGTTCGTCGTGGAATAATTGAATCAGAGCCTTATAAAATGTCTGAGGATTTCGTAACAAGAAATAGGGATGTCATTAACGTTTTGGGGAAAAACTTGCAGTGCAAATTAAGAACTTTTTCAGGTTATTCCTTGCAATATTATACAAATGGCGGAGATGCTCAATTTGACATATACGTAAATGGCGACAAAGGAAAAGGAAAAGTAAGTATTAGACTAGAAGAAAAGGAGGATAAGTGGAAAATAATCAATGCTAGACTATATGCTAAGGAAGGCAATAAAATTATTAATTTATTGCGATAACCAGAAACATAAGGCAATCATAGCAATTTTAGGGACGTTATGTTTAAGCAAAGTCGATATGTCCCCTTAAGTGCAACGCAAAGGGGTCCCCTTTTTTATGTTGGTGCTGAGGCCTTATAGACCCATGTTTCGTTTGAGATTGCTTTTGCGTTTTACATTTTTGCACATTTTAGGCACATTTTAGGGCACATTTTAGGGACGCCCTTTAGTTTTACAGTTTACGAAAGGGCATTCATATGCTAAGGGCCTAACACATGCCTAGGAAATCTAGGATAGATGCTGCTGGTGCATTGCATCACATTATAACCCGGGGAATTGATGGGTGTGAAATTTTCAGGGATAACACTGACCGGAACAATTTCTTGGATCGCTTTGGGGGAATCATTACAGGCGGGTTTTTAGGGTTTTTAGGGACGCCCTTTAGTTTTACAGTTTACGCAGGGGAATTCATATGCTAAGGGGTTATCATGCCTAGGAGTTCGAGGATAGATGCTGCTGGTGCATTGCATCACATCATAGCCCGGGGAATTGATGGGTGTGAAATTTTCAGGGATAACACTGACCGGAACAATTTCTTGGATCGCTTTGGGGGAATCATTACAGAGACCAGGACGAATTGTTTTGCATGGGCACTGATTCCGAATCATTTTCATTTACTCCTTAGAACCGGTGCCGTGCCCATTGCCACCTTGATGCGACGGCTGTTAACCGGATATGCAGTTTCCCACAATAGACGTCACAGTAGGAGCGGCCATTTGTTTCAAAACCGCTATAAGTCCATATTGTGTCAGGAAGACGCCTACCTGCTTGAACTGGTAAGATACATTCATCTGAATCCCGTTCGTGCTGGGATCGTAAAAGATATTAAGGCGTTGGATAAATACCCATTTTCCGGTCACAGTGCGATAATGGGCAAGGTCATGAGGCAGTGGCAGGATGCTGACTGGGTATTGAAGCTTTATGATGATAGGCTCTGGATGGCGCGTCGAAGGTATCGTGCCTTTGTGGAAAAGGGTGTCTCCCAGGGCAGGCGCAGTGATCTCATGGGCGGTGGGCTGATTCGGAGCAGCGGTGGTTGGGCTGCAGTCAAGGCTAAGCGTAAGGCCAAGATATTTGAAAAATCAGACGAGCGTATCCTTGGTGATGGTGATTTTGTTGAGGAAGTGCTCGTGGCGGCCCAGGAGCAGATGGAAAAGAGGTACAGGCTGGCTGCTGAGGGCTATGACCTGGACACAATTAGCTCAAAGGTGTGTGATATGATGGACGTTGATGCCGCCAGTCTTTGGGCACCAGGTAAAGAGCGTAAACGGGTAGAGGCAAGAAGTGTATTGTGCTATTGGGCTGTAAGGGATCTCGGCACTAACATGGCGGAATTATCCAGGCGACTGAAGCTTTCCATATCAGGGGTAAGTTTATCTGTAAAGCGAGGAGAACGAATAGTACAAGATAGAGGCTACAGACTAATTGATCTTTAGACCGAAACTGTAAAACTAAAGGGCGTCCCCAAAATATGCTGGAAAGGTCTATCATCAAACCCAAAGCGCTTCGTCCCGGCGATACCATTGGCATCGCAGCGCCGGCCTCCCCCTTTGATCAGAAAGCTTTTGAGGGCGGCATTGCTATGATCAAATCCATGGGCTATCAAGTAAAGATTCCAAAAAGTATCTTTAAAGCCCAAGGATACCTGGCTGGTTCAGACGCTGAACGAGCGGAATTGCTCATGAACCTGTTTACCGACGAATCGGTCAAGGCCATACTCTGTGCCCGAGGAGGATTTGGCTCCATGAAGCTCCTGCCCCGCCTTGACTTTGAGGCCATTCGGGCCAACCCCAAAATCCTGATGGGATTTAGCGACATCACCGCCTTACTCGTTGCCATCTTCGATAGCTGTCGGATGGTGACCTTTCACGGTCCCCTTGTAACAACGCTAAAACAAGACAGCGGGGAGACATGCAGCGCCTTCATAGAAGCCGTTTCCTCAGGTACTCCTCTGGTCCTAACGTCCCGCCAGCCTATGGTTTTAAGTCCAGGGAAGGCCTCGGGTATCCTGATGGGGGGAAACCTCACGAGCCTGTGCCATCTTCTGGCGACTCCCTATGAGCCCGACTTCAACGGACGGCTCCTGTTCTTGGAAGATCGACAAGAAGCCCCTTACCGTATTGACCGCATGCTTTCCCAACTTCACCTGAGCGGTCATCTGGATGGCGTGGGTGGGGTCATTCTCGGAAGCTTTGAGGCGTGTGGCTCCCTGGAAGACGTCTATGCCATTTTCAAAGAGGCCTTTCGTCACACGGGAGTCCCGATTCTGGCTGGATTCGAGCTGGGCCACGGAACCCACAACCTCACTGTACCCATTGGCCTTGAGGCAAAGATGAACACCGAAGACGGCAGCCTGCGCTTTCGGGGACCTGCCGTTCATGAGGGCCACAGATGAAGGCCCTACGGGCATTGATGCAGGGTGCGGTGGAGCAAAACATCTTTCCCGGTGGGGTGCTCCTTGCGGCCAGCAAAGACAAGGCAATCTTCTTTGAGGCCTTTGGCCGCGCCAGGCTTTCACCAAAGCGGCTCATGACCACGGAGACGGTCTTTGATCTGGCATCCTTGACCAAGCCCCTGGCGACAACACTCTGCATGATGGTTCTGGTCCAGCAGGGAAGGGTGGCGCTGGATCAGACACTGGGGCATGCCATCCCAGAATTTTCAGACACGGACAAGAGAGGCATTACCGTGGGCCAGCTCCTTGGCCACACCTCAGGCCTGCCAGATTACAGGCCTTATTATGAGACGCTGAGAAAGTGGCCGCCCTCTGAGCGAAAAGGTGAGTTCAGAAAGATGCTCTTGGGCGAAGCCTTAATCCATGAACCAGGCAATGTCTCTCTATACAGTGACCTGGGATTCATGATCTTGGAGTGGCTGATCGAAGTCGCTTCAGAAAAGCCCTTGGACCGGTTCGTGCAAGAAACGGTGTACGCACCCCTGAGACTCAAGGATCTTTTTTTTGTTCCTTTAGATGGCCTCAAAGATAGGAGTCATCACCTTTACGCAGCCACTGAACACTGCCCCTGGCGAGGCAAGATCTTAGAGGGCGAGGTCCATGATGACAATGCCTACACGTTGGGCGGGGTGGCAGGGCACGCAGGGATATTTGCCCCGGCAAAAGACATTTACGCTCTCTTGCGGGAGCTCTTGAACACTTACCTCGGCGAGTCGAAATCGGGCGTCTTTCACAAGGACTTGGTTCATACGTTCTTTCAGCGTCACTCTGACGTGGGAACCTGGGCCCTCGGATTTGATACCCCCACACGACCTGATTCGAGCAGCGGCCAGTACTTTTCTGACCAAAGCGTCGGTCATCTCGGGTTCACCGGAACCTCTTTCTGGATGGACCTTGAAAAAGGCGTGATAGTGATTCTCTTGACAAATCGGATTCATCCGACGCGAGCAAATGAAAAAATCAGGACTTTTCGGCCAGTTGTGCATGATGCGGTCATGAATGCCATCGCCCGACTCGGTATATAGAAACGCCAGTGAGCGGCGCCTGCCTATGGTTGTTGCTCTCGCAACTGAAGGACTTTGGCTACCACCTCGTCAGGCGTCTTTCCCAGCACGCGGATCATCGCTTCCTTGCCCATGTCGCCCCGATCATAGATCACGTCTGCCATCCCGGCACCCTCTGACAGGACCGTCTCGGTACCCCATTCAAGACTGCTTCCCTCCCGCTTCTTGATATCGTCCGGCTCTTGAGTGCGGTCAAAGGCACCCACTTTCCAGCCCAGGGCCTGGCATTGCCGGACCCTGGTTTCTGAAAAACGGATGTTCATGGCCGAGCGATATCGAGGATCGTGACGCATCGCCGTGAGGATGATGTTGGCTATATGCCTCGATGAGCCGAAGGCGGGGCCACTCACCGACCCAATGGTCTCTCCCAGCCTCACCAGCCTTCCAGGGAAGGCCGCCACATGGGCGCGGGTTTCGGCAAAAGGGAGGGCATAGCCCAAGTTGGACTGCACCTCTGGTATCAGGTGCCCTATGGACGCCTGCTGGAGCCTTACTAGGTTGATCTGCAGGGCGTCTAGGACTCGACACCTTGCCTGGTCCCTGGCAAATGGGGCATAAACATTGGTGGGACCATGTCCCTTGCCCAATGGAAAGGCAAAGCGGATGGCGGAATGGATGAAGTCCTTCGCCCGGCCCACGGCCTCTTTAATTTCAAGGTCCATGGCCAGGAATGTGGCAATGGCCGAAGAATAAGTACACCCCGTGCCGTGGGTGTGGGGCGTATGGATGCGCTCTTTTGAGAATTCAAAAAACCGCTGCCCGTCGTACAAGATGTCCTTTGCAGGGCCTGGCAAGTGGCCCCCTTTAATCAACACGTGCTTGGGTCCCATGGTCTTTATGATCCTCGCAGACTCATGGATGTCCTTTTCTGTGCTGATCGACTTTCCTGAAAGGACTTCTGCCTCTGGGATATTGGGCGTCACCAGCAAGGCGAGAGGTATGAGACGTTTGGCAAGGGTTTCTCTGGCCTCTTCCAGAAGCAAGGTATCTCCCCCCTTGGCCACCATGACAGGATCGACCACGATTTTCTCGATGCCATAGGCCGACAGCCTGTCCGCGACAGCCTCGATGGCTGGGGCATTAAAGAGCATGCCTGTTTTCGCGGCATCCGCCCCGATGTCTGAAAGGACTGCGTCGAGTTGCTGTTCAATGAATGCTGGGGGAATCCCGTGGATGGCCCTAACCTCCTCGCTGTTTTGTGCTGTCAGGGCCGTGAGCACGCTCATGCCAAACCCGCCCAAGAGGGCAATGGTCTTCAAGTCCGCCTGAATGCCCGCACCGCCTCCTGAATCTGAGCCTGCAATGGTGAGGATACGCTTCATGGGTGCTTCAACTATAAAGAAAAGCGTTTGGTCTTTTGGTCCAAAAGTACCGGCAGCCCTAGCATACTGTCAATGAAAATAGAGCACTACCTTGACTTTCCGGCTGGCTTCTCCTACTGTTTTTGTGATCTTTGCGATTTTGGTCCACAAGGAAAGGGACTGAAAACCTTGGCCCACACAAAGGCCAGATCCACCGACATGGTCAAGACAAACTGATGATAAGAGTTGCAAGACAACACGCTGGAACGGACAAGAAACAGGCCACCCTGGGCTGGTTGAAGCCCAGCCTGCCTGGATAACATGGTGAAACTCGGGATTATGATAAAGTTCATCGAGACCGTAGGCCGTGGCCTGATCCGCTTCATTGAAGAGTTTGGGCTTGTCATGTTCCTTTTTCTCGCCTCCCTGGTATGGAGTTTGCGCCCCCCCTTCCGGCTCCATGCTATTTTCAAGCAGATGGAGTTTGTGGGTGTCAACTCTCTGCTGGTGGTTCTTTTGACCGGCGTCTTCACGGGGGGTGTGCTTGCCTTCCAAGCTTATCATGGGTTTCGCCTGTTCAGCGCCGAAGGCCTCGTCGGTTCTACGGTAGCCCTTGCCATGACCCGCGAGCTGGGCCCGGTCCTCACGTCGCTGATGGTCACGGGGCGAGCCGGTTCCGCTATGGCTGCAGAATTGGGCACCATGCGGGTGACCGAACAGATCGATGCCCTCTATACCATGGCGTGCAATCCCATCAAATACCTGGTCGTGCCTCGTATCATTGCCGGTGTTCTTATGCTTCCGGTTTTGACCGTGATTTCAGATTTTGTGGGAATTATCGGCGGCTATCTTGTGGGCGTGGGCCTTTTACAGATTAATTCAGGTATCTATGTGGCGAAGATGATTGAAATTGTGGAACTGGAAGATGTTTTTAACGGCTTGGCCAAGGCAGCCTGCTTCGGGCTAATCTTGTCCCTCGTTGGCTGTTACAAGGGGTTCTATACCAGCGGCGGCGCTGAGGGGGTTGGCAAAGCCACCACGCAGGCCGTGGTTATTGCCTCGGTGTGTATCTTGATCAGTGATTACTTCTTGACAGCGGCCATGTTCTAGAACAGAAAGGGCAAGCTGAACCCAGCAAGATCCTATGGCACCCATGAGGCATCAACAAGATACGGTCTGACTCTTGAGAATTGAATCACGATAGCGTGCGCAGCTAAAGGGTCTAACGCAAGCAACAAAACAAGTCCTAATTCTGATGATCCAGCTCATTGATATTCACAAATCATTTGACTCTCAGACGGTGTTAGACGGCCTGAACCTTGAGGTTGAAACCGGAAAAATTACGGTTATTATCGGCCAAAGCGGCGGAGGCAAAAGCATTCTTCTCAAACATATGATTGGGCTCATAAGACCGGATCAAGGAGAAGTCTTGGTTGAGGGCGTGGACATTGCCCGGTTGAATGATCGAAAACTCAACGATATGAGAAAGAGCTTCGGCATGCTCTTCCAAGGGGCTGCCCTGTTTGATTCCATGACGGTGGGAGAAAATGTAGCCTTCCCTCTCCAGGAGCATACCCGCTTGAAGCAAAAAGAAATCGACAAAATCGTCCATCAAAAACTTCTTCAAGTGGGCCTCAGGGACGTGGCCCATAAGATGCCATCAGAGCTGAGCGGTGGGATGAGAAAGCGCGTGGGACTTGCCCGCGCCATCGCCCTTGATCCAAAGATTATCCTCTTTGATGAGCCTACGACAGGCCTTGATCCCGTCACAGCCGATGCCATTGATCGTCTCGTGGTGGACACCCAGAAACACACAAACGCAACATGTGTGGTGATCAGCCATGACATCGGGTCTACGTTTAAGATCGCCCACACCGTGGCCATGCTCTACCATGGAAAGATTGTTGAAATCGGCCCCCCTGATGCGGTCAAGTCATCTCAAAATCCGGCTGTGCAGCAGTTTATCCAGGGAACCGCCGAGGGGCCCGTGTTGGATTATCATCTCTTGGACATATAGTTTAGACGCGATGAGGTTATGAAAAAGCTTAGTATTGAGGCAAAGGTCGGAGTTTTTGTGATCATTGGCATCATGATACTCGCCTACATGTCCATGAGGATCGGCAGATTTAAATATGGACCTGATCGGGGCTACGAAGTCTATGGCTATTTTGATTCTGCCGAAGGCCTTGTCAAAGGGGTGCCGGTGGAAATAGCCGGAGTTGAGGTGGGCCGGGTATTGGGCATCACCTTGGAGGCCCGCAGGGCAAAAGTCAGACTTCTTCTCAACCCTGATGTGAAAATCGGCGAGGATGTGGAAGCCGCCATTCGCACCAAGGGTGTGCTGGGAGACAAGTACGTGGAACTCATTCAGGGAACTCCGGAAGCCCCACTCATCAAGCCAGGTGGCACTATCCAACGGA
>Ga0180433_10006812_pt1 | contig 14825 bp, 12 predicted proteins | sample SS_ome_8_FD_132980 | JGI IMG/M metagenome (GOLD analysis project Ga0180433, IMG submission 132980) | Hypersaline lake sediment archaeal communities from the Salton Sea, California, USA - SS_1_D_1 metaG | ecosystem: Environmental > Aquatic > Non-marine Saline and Alkaline > Hypersaline >... | reverse complement strand
TATCTGGCTATACTCGTCGTATGGCCGCCACAGAATTCCATAAATCGCACCGGCTTTCTGGATTTCTTATAAATCCTGTCGACCAGCCGCCGGCCAACATCGCCATCGCGGAATTCTCGAACGTACTTCATGTGATCAGCCAATCCTCGGTCTTAGCAAAGGTCGACTGTCATTCCTGTTCACTTTTTTCGAACATCGCCTGCAATAATTCAAGTGTATGTTGAGCCTCTTCCTGATCAATAATGTTAATGGCATAGCCTGTGTGCAGCAGCACGTAGTCGCCTACGCTGACCTCAGGTGTAAGCATAATACTTATCCGGCGTTTGACGCCACCCATATCGACATCAGCCTCATTACCTTCAATAGATGTTACTAGGGCTGGTACCGCCAAGCACATTCGTTTTTGCTCCTTTTAAACTAAATGTCGCTGTAATTTTCTTCACTTTTTCATCACAGCGTTTAGTTTTTCCACCATGCCACCCAAAAGCTTTTCGGGGGTTCGCCCCCATTATCTTCCAATTCCCTCACCCTCAGCAACGATATTGGCTATAACCGCCTGCCCAAGCGAGATCCCCCCATCGTTCGTGGGAACCTTACTGTGGGTAATTACCTCAAATCCAGTTTGTTGCAGCGCCATAACTGTCTTTCTTAGCAAATACCTGTTCTGGAACACGCCACCGCTTAAAGCTACCCTATTAATATGCTCATCTCGTTTTCCCAGCATACACATTTTTACAATCATTTCAACGATGGTACTGTGAAACCTTGCTGATATTATAGATCGAGGTATACCGTTTTGCACATCCTCCAGTATGTCCCGGAATAATTGCTTCAGCTTAATAATATACATGCCATCACGATCATCAATAGAGAACGAATAGCCACCTTCCTCCTCTTCCGCAGCAATCATCTCAAGCTCGATCGCAGCCTGGGCTTCGTATTCCACAACTCCACGAATTCCGATTAATGCCGCAACAGCGTCGAACAGCCGGCCGCAGCTTGATGTCAACGGCGAGTTAATTCCTTGAACAAGCTGCCTCTCGATAAGCGTGAGCTCTTGATCATCAATAGTGTCAAGAAAACGCAAATTGTCGGATAATGCCTCTTCTCCTAATAATGTGACGAGATAACCTATCGTCATGCGATAGGGGCGCTTGATCGCTGCTGCACCGCCGGGCATAGGGATATATTCGAAATGACCGAATCGCTTGAAGTCCTTATAGTCGGTAATCAGAAATTCACCACCCCAAATACGCCCGTCGCTGCCATATCCCGTCCCGTCCAGTGATACACCGATAACCGTCTCCTGAATCCCATTCTCTACGATGCAACTTACGATATGGGCGTGGTGATGTTGTACCGGTACAAATAACATAGCATTATTTTTTTCTTTAAGCGTCAGCGCGTATTTGGTAGCTAAATAGTCGGGATGCATATCATAGGCAACAATTTCCGGATTAATACGAAACAGCTTTTTATAAAGCTCTATCGTGGATTCAAAATGCTCCAGCGTCTCCAGATTTTCCATATCACCGATATGCTGACTTACGAATGCATAGTTATCTTTGGTAAGACAAAATGTATTTTTTAATTCCGGTCCACATGCAAGAATTTGTTTACACTGAAAAGGTAAATGTATCGGATAGGGCGCAAATCCACGTGCCCTTCGCACAATCTGTACCTTGTCCAGTTCAACCATTGCCACGCTGTCATCGTATCGGGAATATATATCTCGATTATGCACCAGAAAATAGTCGGCAATCCGATTGAGCCTTCGTAATGCCTCATCATTGTCTTTGGCAATTGGCTCCTCGCTCAGATTTCCACTTGTCATCACCAGAGGGAATGCCACTTCATTGAGTAAAACATGGTGCAAAGGTGTGTAGGGAAGCATTATCCCTAGATACTTAAGATTTGGCGCTACTATAGGTGAAATATCCGTATTTGTCTTTTTCTTCGTCAATACAATGGGGCACTGATTTGATGCAAGCAACTTCTCCTCTTTATCAGAAACAATACAATACTTTTGCACGTTATTCATTGAGGAAACCATTATGGCGAGCGGTTTATATGGACGTCTTTTTCTTTCCCTAAGAATCCCAACTGCTTCATTACTAGTCGCATCACAGGCGAGAAGAAAACCACCAAGACCTTTAATCGCAACAATGTTACCTTCTCGAAGCAGCCCCGCGGTCGTAGAGAGAACATCATCGCATTGCACATTTTCACCGCTAGCATCCATTAATTGTAAAGAAGGGCCACATAAGGCGCATGCGTTAGGCTGCGCATGAAAACGACGATCCATAGGATCATTATATTCGTTCTGGCATTGAGGGCACATGTGAAAGCTGCGCATTGTTGTAGTAGGTCTGTCATAGGGAATGTCCTCGATGATGGTGAAGCGAGGTCCGCAATTAGTACAATTTGTAAACGGATATCTGTAGCGCCGGTTAGCAGGTGAAAAAATTTCTTCCTGACACAAGCCGCAAGTAGCTATATCAGGAGAGATCAATTGATATTCATGTTCCTGCGCTTCGCTGGGTCTGATTTTGAATTCCACATAGCCGTAAGGGTCATAATCGATAATAGAGAGTTTTTCAATATTAGAGAGGGGTGGAGCCTTTTTGCTCAAATCGTTAATAAAACAATCCAACGCCTGTTGAGGTCCTTCTACTACAATTTCAACACCGCTAGAGGTATTTCGTACCCAGCCGGCAAGTTTATTTTTTACAGCGATCTGATAAACAAAAGGACGAAAGCCCACCCCCTGGACAACGCCTTTAATATAGATACGCAGAAGCCTGTTTTCCAAATTTTCAGCAGTTCCTTATGCACATTCAGGGTATTTATGTTTTCCCCAAAGATAAATCCCCGATATCTAGTATATCAGCTATCGCACAGCGTAAATAAATGCGTTGTCGCTGAGAAAGTGTGGATGACAGATAAAGGGATGGTGGGTGAAAAATAGCCGGGTTCAGGAGCAGAGTGCAAGAGGCCGGTAGGGTGGATCCTAATAACCTTTCGATCCGCAACGCGAAGTGAAAATAACAGGTAATTATAGCTAAAGTGAAAGCTAAAAAAGGAGGCTTTTCCCTTCGCAGGTATTAGCGTTTTTAGAGTTTAACTACTTTTGCAGAGTACACATCGGGAATTGCGAGCAGTTGTTGTATTTGATCTTCATTCAATTGCGCATCTAAACCCAGTACCATAAGCGCCCTGCCCCTAGGCTCTAACCTACCAACCTGCATAGAGCTGATGTTGATGTCGGCGTTGCCAGTCACCATTCCAACTGATCCAATCAGACCGGGACGGTCTAGATGATCGCTCAACAACCAGTATCCGCCATTCGGTACAATATCCAGCCAGTATTGATCAATCCGTACAATATGTGTTTGACCTCTCATTAACGTACCAGCCACGGTACTCGTCCCGGCATCGGTCAGGACCTCAACTGATACCAAGTTCGTATAATTCTCACATTTTGTCGTCTTTTGCTCTACTACCTTGAGTCCCTGCCTGTCCGCAATAAGGTTAGCGTTCACTATATTGACACGTTCCTCAATAAAACGATTAAGTAAACCTCCTAGCATAGCCGCTTTAAGGGCAGTTGTATCGTACTCGGCTATATCACCTTCATAGCTGATGGATACGGTGTTCGGATGACCATCGGCCAGCTGAGCACATAGCCTGCCAACATCGGTTGCTACAGTTAAAAATGGTGTCAGTGCGGATGCGGTTTCCGGTGCCATAACAGGTACATTCACAGAATGGATAGCGAACTGCCCGTTCAACACCATTAAAATCTGTTCCGCAACACTAACTGCTACATTCACCTGTGCTTCGGATGTGGAAGCACCGAGATGCGGTGTAACAATCACTTTATCGCTCTTAAGCAAGATGTTGTCTAGTGCCGGTTCCTTACTGAAAACATCGATAGCGGCGCCGGCGACTCTACCTTCATTTATTGCGTTATAGAGCGCTTCCTCATCCACCATGCCGCCTCTCGCTGCATTAATAATCTTAACAGAGGGTTTGACCAGCTTTAGCTCCGCTTCCCCAATAAGCGATTTATTATCCGGCATTTTGGGAACATGAAGAGTGATAAAATCAGAACGTTTTAATAATTCCTCCAGTGATACGAGCTCAACGCCCAGCTGTTGAGCTTTAGACGCTGAGATAAACGGATCATGGGCAATTACTTTCATTCGCAATCCTACCACTGCACGCGCGACCTGGGAACCCACGCGGCCCAATCCAACAATGCCTAGTGTCTTATTGTATAATTCCGTACCCATTGATTCCTTTTTTGCCCACTGCCCATTTCTAAGCTTAGCACACGCTTGAGGTATATGCCGTGCCAATGCCATTAACAGCGCAAGAGCATGCTCTGCAGTAGAAATGAAATTGCCCTCGGGCGCGTTAACAACTACAATACCCTGCCTCGTCGCTGAATCCAGGTCGATATTGTCGACTCCTATCCCTGCGCGACCTATTACCTGAAGCTTTTTCCCCGACGCTATTATATCCGCCGTTACTTTAACTCCACTCCTGACAACCAGCCCATCATATTCAACGATAGTCTTTACCAATTCATCTGGAGTCAAACCTACCTTAACATCTACTGAGGCCTGTTTGCTCAGTAGCTCTACTCCTTCTCGGGCTATGGAATCAGCAACTAATATCTTCCAGCTCATTGATTTTTTCCTTCACATCTAGTATTCGCTTCTGGTAAACGGCGTGGGTTCATGGTTCGAAAAGGCTCTCCAGAGTACATCGAAGGACGAACCACAAACGTCATATTTCTATTGGGTTCGCCCTGAGCTCGTCGAAAGGTATTCTAACGTTAACTTGGAATTTTATGCCCAAATTTGGGCATAACCTCTCGCAACTTGATAATTACATCATCTATATCCGCTTCGCATACATTGCCCAAATGCCCTATACGGAATATCTTGCCCGCCAACGCCTGCTGGCCGCCGGCCAGTGTAATTCCGTAGTCTTTAAGCATCATTGCTCGAATATCGTTGGCATCAACTCCATCTGGTGATTTAATAGCTGTCACTGTATTTGAAGCATATTTCTCATCAGCGAAAAGTGACAGACCAAGGGACTTAACGCCGTCTCGTGTTTTCTGACCGATTCGAGCATGCCGAGTGAAGATGTTTTGCAAACCTTCTTTTAGAAGTAAACCAATGGCCACATCGAGAGCGTAGAACAGTGATACAGCTGGAGTCCAAGGCGTCTGATCTTTATCTGTGGATTTCTTGGTAGCTGTGAAATCCCAGTAAAATCGGGGCATTTTCGCCTCCGCATGCGCTTTCCATGCACGATCGCTCACGCTGACCATGGCCAAGCCCGGAGGAATCATCCAGCCCTTTTGCGAACCGGTTACTACGACGTCACAACCCCACTTATCAACAGGAAAGTCTATACAACCAAGACTGCTTATAGCATCAACAAGAATAAGTTTGTCGTATTCTCTTATAAGCGCTGCGATGGCCTCCATATCGTTAGTGACACCAGTTGAGGTCTCGTTATGTGTAACGAGCACCACTTTAATACTGGAATCAGCGTCCAGTGCCTTTTTTACGTCATCCAAATCAACGGCTTTTCCCCACTCGAAGCGGAGACGCATTACATCCGCACCGTAACGTTCCGCTATGGTAGCAAATCTGTCCCCAAATACACCTATAGAGAGCGAGAGTACTTTATCACCAGGCGACATCGTATTAACAACAGCAGCTTCCATACCCCCTGTACCGGAACTGCTTAAGACAAATACATCTCCGTTCGTCTGAAAAATTTCTTTCGTCCCAAGCGTAACTCGATGCACCAGTTCAGCAAATTCCTTCCCGCGGTGGCCAATCATCTGCCTGCTCATTATTTTAAGTACTTCATCCGGACAGGGCGTAGGACCAGGAATACGTAAACTCAACAAATTCCTCCTTGAAAAACTACTGTAAATATAATAGAAGCACGTACGCCCAGTCAAGTTTATGTACAGTTGATACATTAGGTAAACCAATAATCAAATACCAAATATGAGCATTAATTACGTAGTGTTTGCGCTACACTGTTATCTCTGCTAGAATCTGCCATGTAGGCACCTGCTATGGTGAACTCTCCGGTCTTGGTCCTCAATCAAAATTACGAGCCGCTCAATATTTGTAGAGCCCGGCGAGCTATAGTTATGCTATGGCGCGGAAAAGCAGAGATTTTAGAACAAAACTCGGCTACTATTCATAGCACGTCTCTGGCAATCGAAGTACCATCGGTAATTCGGCTTGTCTATTTGATTAGGCGTCCGCGTATTCAACGAAAACTGAATAGACGAGACGTCTTTATTCGTGATAAGCATGCGTGTCAATACTGTGGAAAAACAACGAAGGATTTAACTATCGATCATGTTATTCCACGGCGACTCGGTGGTGAACATACGTGGGAAAACGTAGTTAGTGCCTGCAAGGACTGTAACCAGCGAAAGGCTGCCCGATCACCAAAGGATGCCGGAATGAAACTTCTCAATAAGCCATATAAACCCAATCAAGCAAAGTATCATATCTCATTTGAAGGATTTTCCAGACATCCTGAATGGCTAAAGTATGTACCTAGTGACAATTAAAGGTAACTTGACAAACATATCTTAGTTGTTATAATGCATGGTACTACCGACCTGTTACGGCGGTAAGTATTTTACGTTCTTTTTAAAGTGAAAAGTCGCTTGGATCGGGGACGACCGAGACGGCAAGATAGCAAAGTTCTTTTCTGCGATTAAGCCTTCTTGGGTCATACCCCGGGAAGGTTTTTTTATTTGTCAAACAACATATACAATATAGTAAACTCGCAGCACATTAGGATCGGCTTCATCGGCGCTGGCACTGTTGGCAATGCTCTGGCAGTTCGGTTAAGTCTAAAGGGATATGCAGTTGTAGCCGTCGCAAGTCGATCAAGATCTTCTGCAGACAAACTGGCAGAACGAGTCGCTGGCTGCGCAGCTTATGATCATAAACAGTCGGTGGTGGATAATGCCGACCTTATTTTTATAACCACACCTGATGACGCTATAGCAGGAGTCGCTTCAGAACTCAACTGGCATTCGGGACAGGGAGTTGTCCATTGCAGTGGGGCAGACTCAGTTGCCAGTTTGGAACCGGCAAAACAGGCCGGCGCCCAGATTGGAGGTTTTCACCCACTGCAAACGTTTGCCAGCGTTGATCATGCCATTAAAAATATCCCAGGTTCTACATTTGCCATCGAATCCGAAGGTAAACTACTTGAAACTCTCAAAGAAATGGTCCTGGCATTAGAGGGAAACTGGATAAAACTAAGTTCGGAAGATAAGACACTGTACCATACTGCAGCCGTCCTCTCCTGTAATTATTTAGTAACCCTGGTAAAACTGTCGGCTGATTTATGGAAAACATTTGGTGCGACTTCACAAGAAGCCGTGCAGGCACTGATGCCGCTTCTTCGCGGCACGTTAAATAATATTGAGAATGTAGGTATCCCGAATTGTCTCACTGGACCTATAGCCCGTGGTGATTCAGGTACAATAAAAAAGCATGTAACAGCGTTGGAGAAATCAGCACCTGAGGCGCTCTCTGCATATCGCGAGTTGGGACTACATACTGTTCCTATAGCTCTGGCTAAAGGAACGATAGACGATAAAAAGGCTGAAGAATTAAGAGAACTTTTTCTTACACAAGCCGATTAAGTAGAGTAGGAGGCAATCAAATGAGAGTTATGATGAGTGGTAAAATTCACAGGGCAACGGTTACTGAAGCAAACGTCGACTATGAAGGCAGCATCACTATAGATAAGGATCTCATGGAAGCTGCTGACATGCTGCCTTTTGAGCAGGTGCATGTTCTCGATGTGGATAATGGCGCTCGTCTAGAGACGTACATCATTGAGGGTGAGCGCGGATCTGGCGTTATCTGTATAAACGGAGCCGCAGCCAGATTAGTCCACGAGGGCGATAAGGTCATCATCATCGCATACCAGACCGTTTCCGAGGCGGATTCACTACATATGCAACCAAAAGTAGTGTTCGTCGACGAAAAGAATAACATTGCTCACAAAGAAAAGGAAATGTGTTCTCCTTTTAAAGCAAAGTAGGTAGTCGGCAGGTCATTGTTCATCCTTTACCAAGGAGGCAAGTGATGAGGACCAGCGTTACCCAAATAAAAGATATGAAGCAAAAAGGCGAGAAATTCGCCATGCTTACCGCTTACGACTACTCCACAGCAAAGCTCATCGATGAAGCAGGAATGCCACTCATCCTGGTCGGGGATAGCCTGGGAATGGTTGTTCTGGGTTACGATTCAACGATACCCGTTACAATGGACGAGATGATCCATCATACTAAGGCTGTGGTCAGAGGGACTAAACAGGCGCTCATTGTCGGCGATATGCCCTTTATGACCTACCAAATTTCGGCTGATGAAGCGATGCGTAACGCCGCCAGGTTTCTACAAGAAGCAGGTTGTCAGGCAGTTAAGCTTGAGGGTGGTGTATTTATGGCGGAAACAATTAAACGAATTATCACCGCCGGCATCCCCGTTATGGGACACATCGGGCTCACACCTCAATCAATTAACCAGTTCGGCGGATATAAAGTTATGGGGAAAACGCCCCAAGCAGCCATTCACCTTGTCAACGACGCCAAAGCGCTAGATGAAGCCGGCGTATTTGCCATAGTTCTCGAATGTGTTCCTGAGGCATTATCAAAGCTCATTACAGAGAAGGTCAGCGTGCCGACAATCGGTATTGGGGCTGGTCGGTACTGTGACGGCCAAGTGCAAGTTATTCACGATCTGCTGGGGATGTTCTCCGATTTTGTACCCAAACATGCTAAGCAGTATGTACAATTAGCCGGGCAGATAAAACAAGCTGCATCGGACTACATTAAAGAAGTTGCAGATGGATCTTTTCCAACAGACAAACAATGCTTTGCTATGGATGAGAGCATAATTCCAGAAGTTGCCAAAGCTACCTAAAAAAGTCAATTTTCAATGCAAGTTACTCATACTATTCAAGAAACAAAACAGGCCAGACACAACCTTAAACGATCGCTGGGTTTTGTCCCCACCATGGGATATCTTCATAAAGGTCACCTCGAATTAGTACGCCGTGCCAAAGCTGAAAACGATAATGTCGCAGTTAGTATATTCGTCAATCCCAGCCAATTCGGTCCCAATGAGGATCTAGCTTCGTACCCACGTGATACTAAACGTGATCTTGCATTACTTGAAAAAGAAAAGGTCGACCTTGTTTTTATGCCAGAACCTAAGGCTATCTACCCCGAGGGATTTAACACCTGGATACATGTAGAAGAGATAACGTCGACATTAGAGGGAGCTTCCCGGCCCGGACATTTTCGCGGCGTGGCAACGGTTGTTGCAAAATTATTCAACATCATCGAACCAGATCGAGCTTACTTCGGTCAAAAGGATGCACAACAGTTAGCAGTAATACAGAAAATGGTAACGGACCTTACTATGAATGTAGAAATCGTCCCCGTGCTAACAGTTCGAGAATCCGACGGCCTGGCGATGAGCAGCCGCAATACGTATCTCAGCCCAGAAGAAAGAAAAGCTTCCCTTGTGCTTTACGAATCGCTCCAGTTGGCAAAGGAACTGCGTGATAAAGGAGAAACCAGCGCAGAGTTCATTCGGAAAGAAATGACTGCGCTTATTCAGAGTGAACCTCTTGCGGTAATCGACTACATAAGCATAGCAGATACCATCACTCTGAAGGAACTTGATCGAATCGAGGGTCCTGCCTTAGTGTCACTTGCGGTTAATATCGGTAAGACACGACTAATCGACAACATTATTTTAAAATAACTATCCGGCGCCTCGTCGGATCCGGTTTAAGGGGATGAGGGGAATTTGTTTTCCCTCATCCCCTTGTGGTAAACTGATCGTTTGGGAGGAGTTTTTCTTGAGAATCCTTGTTACCAATGATGACGGCATCACAGCCCCAGGGATGTGGGCACTTGCCGCTGAGCTTCAAAAAATTGCTGAGGTATATGTCGTTGCGCCGGATCGGGAACAGAGTGGTGTAGGCACGTCAGTAACTCTACACAGACCATTACGGGTGCGAAGCGTGGAACCGTTTATTAAAGGTATTGACACCTTCGCTGTTGAAGGTACTCCGGGTGACAGTGTCATCATTGCACTTCGTATGTTATTAAAGGATAAAGTTGACCTGTTGATGTCGGGGATCAACGAAGGATCAAACCTTGGCAATGATGTACTCATTTCGGGAACAGTAGGAGCAGCTTTCCAAGGTTATTTCCACGGCATAACGTCGCTAGCGATTTCCGTTGCTTCATTTAAAGAACTCCATTTCGAGGTCGCTTCACAAATAGCCGGGCTAATCGCACAGCAAGTGCAAGCTGGCTATATAACTCAACCAGTTCTTCTAAATATTAATGTACCTAATATTCCTCTCAAAGAAATCACAGGTATTGAGCTTACCCGGCTGGGAGAGCAAAGCTCTACCGATGCCTCTCGAAACGGCCATATTGAAACAGGCCACGACGGAAAAAGAAGTTACTATTGGTTGAAACATGGCGCACCTAAATGGAAAGAAGGCGAAGGTACTGATATCTGGGCATTGGAACATAACAAAATTTCTGTTACTCCACTGCACAATGATTTAACAAATCATGAACAGTTCACCCATTTACAGGGTTTACGCAGTTCGCTGATCGAAGGATTAACGGTAACTGGATCAGCTTGACATGCAGAGTGCCATCCTCTAGAATTTTCACGAAATGCCGAGGTAGCTCAGGTGGTAGAGCACGCGACTGAAAATTGCGGTGTCAGTGGTTCGACTCCACTCCTCGGCACCAAGTACCACCGCCGAAGTGGCGGAATTGGCAGACGCGGCAGTCTCAAAAACTGTTGGGGGGTGACTCTCGTGCCGGTTCGAATCCGGCCTTCGGCACCATAGTTCTGCGTTACATCAACCTGATTGATTAATATCACTTTGCGTCTAAAAGTAGTTGCTCAACCCCTAGCCCAGCCGCTATAATACGCTTCTGGGATTGCTTTGTTGCCGGGTAGTGTAATGGCAGCACATCGGCCTTTGGAGCCGCACGTTTGGGTTCGAATCCCAGCCCGGCAGCCATAATTTTTTCCCAGAGCTCCCTTATAGCCTAAGATCCTTCGATGACTGTCCCTTCCTTTCAATATATCTAATAGTGAACTATTTCTTTATCTAACACTACGCCCCTTCCAGAACTATACACCATCTATTCCTCAATTTCCCAGAAAAATAGGGACTAAGGTCTCAAGACACATATCTCCCTGACATGCAATACTGATTGCAGACCTACTCACCAATAACTCGAACAGGTGGTAATGAAAGTGATATTCAAATACAGGAACCAATCTAAACATCAACGATTTCATTTCAATTACAGTGCCGATAATTATTACGACACCCCTATTACAGAACAGGTAGAAAGTACCATATCAAGTAGTACATCGATAGGATTGCCTTACGGTTCCTCTGGCGACACAATTATTCTGATAGATTATCCTATAGGATTTTGTTTCAGGCTGCGAAATACTAGGATAATAAATTAAGGAGCGTAATAAATGCGTTGTCATAATTGCAATAAGGAATCACCCGCAAATGCCACATACTGTATCTATTGTGGTTCATCAATTGAGAAGGAAAATCCTCCAAACACCGATACACGCAGCCAAGAAAACGATGTTACAGATACTTCACTAATTGAAAAGGATATAAAAATCCTTCAACAGGAAATGATGTCTCTTAGAGGTAAAGTCCAAGGATTAACACAACTAATTCAAGACGTTGATAGCAGGGTTACTAATATCGAACAGGTCCATGGATGGCAGACCGATTCCGAAAAAGCACCATCATCTGAGATTGTTATTCTATCACCGAGTGAAACAATAACCGTACCACAGGCATCAGAAATTCCTCCCGCCTCAGAGATACCGCCGGCGTCGGAAATACCTCTGCAAGAAACATTGCAAGCTGAATCCATCCAATCGCAGATAGAGCCGGCACAGGATATAAAAAATGTTGAGACCAAATCCCAAGTATTTCAAGAAGATAATGAACCCGTTACCCAGGTAGCACAAATAGAACTCCAAACCGAGTCTCCGCCAAAGGAGAAACAACCATCACGGCAGCATTCAGGACCTACTAAATCAGGTGTAATTCACAAAGAATCAAGGGATTGGGAGCAATGGCTTCCCGGCAACTGGCTGGCACGAATCGGTATCGTTGCTATATTCATCGCAATGGGCTTTTTCCTAAAACTAGCCTTCGATCGCGACTGGATTACAGATCTGCAAATAGTAATTCTTGGTATTGCGGTGGGATTTGTTTTACTCGGAGCTGGTGAGTTCTGGAGAAAGCGCTACCGGGTCTGGGCTCAGGCACTTACCGGAGGTGGCATTGCAATCCTCTACCTCTCCCTATTCGCTTCATATGCGATTTATGAGCTCATGGCATTTCTGCCTGCTTACATATTGATGGCTATCGTTACCGTCGTTGCGGCTATTATCTCAATCCGACAGGAATCATTGGCAATCGCCATTCTCGGCATTATGGGTGCCTTTTTCACTCCAGTTATTCTTGGGGCAGTGTCGATGTCAGAATCATCTGGTGGCATCCGTGAAGGTACTAACATAAATCTTTTACTCCCATATATCTTCCTACTTGATATTGGTGTACTGGTGCTGGCAACCTTTAGAAACTGGCGCTGGCTTACTCTATTAGGATTACTTGGTTCCCTCATGCTCTTTGGACTATGGTATAGAGAGTCAGATCCCGATCCTAGTTTGTTACTGAGTTTGGGTTCCCTTACTATCATCTTCCTCATTTTCACCGGAGCAACAACGCTTTTCCACATGCTCTGGCGTCGGCCAGCTAATACAACCGATTTGGCCCTAATGACGCTCACCGCAGTCAGCTTTTTCGGAATAAGCTACGCTCTGCTATGGAACGACTATAGAGGCTGGGTGGGTCTATTTAGCTATGCCATCGCTGTATTCTATGGGCTTCTAAGCTACGTTGCTATGGTAAGAAACAAAGAGAACAAACAGCTTAGCCTCTTCGCAATGTCAATAGCAATTGTATTCCTGACGATCGCCATTCCTGTACAACTAGGTGGTCCTTGGATGACCGTTGCCTGGGCTGCAGAAGCAGCTGCGCTGCTTTGGCTCTGGTCACGACTCGAGATTAAAGAACTACGGTTCTTTAGCATAGTAGTATTCGCTATTTCACTTGTTCGCCTGTTCAGTTTTGAACTGCATGTTAACGCTGAAGACTATAGACCAATCCTAAACGACAGCGTCCTCGTGTTTATCGCCAGTATTGCCGCTTTCTATTGCGGAGCCTATCTCCTGCGAAAATATAGACATTTAGTCCCCCAAGAAGAATCGTGGCTATTTCCAGCCTTTGTCTTCGTTGCGAACGTCCTCACGATCTGGATCGCAAGTGCGGAGATTATACACGCGATTGATGACCGAAACGCCATGTTCTTCTCACTCTCCGTTCTATGGGGACTGTATGCGGTTGCTCTATTTCTGGTCGGTATATATAAACGTTGGAAAGGGATGCGAATAGGAAGTTATGCTCTATTCTGTGTCGCCATCAGTACCGTTGTATTTTTCCTGAATCAATCGATCGTTGATGTACAACATCCAGTAGCAAATTACAGTTTCATGGCCTTTTCCATAGTCATTGCCCTACTATACCTCACAGCATATCTGAACCATCGTATTAAGGATGTCCTAAGCGAACTGGAGCTTCAACTATTTCCTGTTATCATGTCAATCGCAAGCATTCTCTCGATATGGACTGTAAGCGCCGAGCTAACAACGTTCCTAGAAAACGAAAACGTCAAGAATGTGGCAATATGTTCATTTTGGTTATCCTATGCCCTTGGGTTAATCACGGTTGCGAATATAAAGATGTGGTACTGGATGCGCATTGAAGGATTGGCTTTTCTCTGCTTCGCAGTTATTGCGACAGTACTCCAACTCAACCATGAACAGACAGTTATAAATCCGGACAGCTTCCGACCTATCCTTAACTACAGCTTCCTTGCTTTCATATTAAGCATTGCTGCCCTGTATGTAGGGGCTTACTTGCTCAAAAAGAGTAAGTATTCAATTGATCCGATCGATGCATGGTTGTTCCCAACATTCGTTGTCATCGCGAACCTGCTTACACTCTGGGTACTAAGCCAAGAAATTATATATGCCCTTCACGATAGCAACAACGCCTTAAATATGTCACTCACCTCACTGTGGGGATTCTATGCCTTCATTCTCATCATCGTCGGTATCACGAAGCAGTGGCGCTGGGTGCGCTTAGGTGGTCTGGCTCTTCTTTCAATCGCCATCTGTAAAGTCTTTCTGTTCGATATGTTCTATCTGGGCGGCGGTTATCGTATTGGGGCGTTCGCAAGCCTTGGAGTTATCCTCATTGTCAGCGGATTCGTTTACCAACGTTTCAGTGCCATGATCAAGAGGTTCATTCTCGAATAAATTTGTTAACCGGCCATATTCCTTGATTTCAACCATGAGCCACTTACAATGACAACTAGATCAAATCAACTAATTAACGTTTGGGTGACAGATGCCGGCTTCGATATTATTCAAACCATATCAGATAATGCTGGACATTATTCTGTAACGCTCGCTAAAAAATCCGGATTATTCTAGAATTACCTAACCAGGGCTTTAGTTATTTGACTACTTCTGGTATTATATTGGCCATGCCGGAACTGAATATTGGGGAAGACATCCAGGTAGATATTAATTCTA
>Ga0180433_10006810_pt1 | contig 14827 bp, 18 predicted proteins | sample SS_ome_8_FD_132980 | JGI IMG/M metagenome (GOLD analysis project Ga0180433, IMG submission 132980) | Hypersaline lake sediment archaeal communities from the Salton Sea, California, USA - SS_1_D_1 metaG | ecosystem: Environmental > Aquatic > Non-marine Saline and Alkaline > Hypersaline >... | reverse complement strand
TCGAGCCAAAGCCGTTTATGACCAGATCATGGCGGTGGGTGTAAGTCCGGATACGCAAATCACTCATTTCGGGGAAGGGTCTCAAGATCCGCTTTACGATAATATGTTGCCTGAAGGCAGAGCCCTGAACCGCACCGTGACAATTGATCTGGCATACGAGAAGCAATTCTAGATTCGAGACCTTTGCATAACCTCGTCTTGCTCCCTGCTATCACGTCTTTGACCCATCCACGTGCTTAGTCAACAGCGCCCCTCTCTCCATCGGGGCTTTGCAGTGGCCCGGCAACACGTCCCTTAGGCCGGGTCCCCTCTTTGCCCTCCACAGCGTTGTCGTAGAATCGCTGGGTCGGATAGGCAAAATCAATATCAGGGTTTTGGGCAAACGCCTTCAGTATCTCCTCCCAGATTCCTTGCTCGCTTCCCCTGCGCTTGCGGGGCTCAATCAAATAACGTAACGTGAGCATCACACCACAATCCTTAACCGAGGTGTACACGGTGGGGGTCAACTTGGTGTAATAGATCATGTAACGTTTGCTGGCCTCCTTCACCCGTTTCTCTGCTTCCCCGGTCAGATACGCGGCATGCTTTTCGGATATCTCAATCAGGATCTTTTTGGCCTTCTCCCAATTGCTTTCAAAGGTCACCAGTACTGGAATCTCATTCCATATGAACTCGAACCCTTTCGAGTAGTTGGCGATGACCTCGTTCAGTATCAGGCCGTTAGGCAAATGAATCACCCTGCCGGTACTCTGCTCTGCGTCCACCCAGTTGCCGATCTCCATCAGGGTGAATTTGAACAAGCGGATATCGATCACGTCACCCCTGTGCCTGCCGATCTCGATCCGGTCTCCAACAGCAAAGGGCTTGCGCCACAGGATAAACAAGAAGCCCGCAACAGATTTAACCAGGTCCTGCAAGGCAATGGCTAGCCCGGCGGCAACCAAGCCTACAAGCGTGGCCAAGGACTGGATCCCCACAAACCAAACCCGTCCAACAAGAACCGTGCCGGTAATAACTGCCACATAAATCGTGCCTTTCTGCCACCGATACCGGACCTGTGCGTTGTCGGTGCGGCGCCACACGATCCGCACCACAATAGTGCGTATGATCCACAGAAACAAGACAATGACAAAGGAGGTGAAAAGCCGCTTCTGATGAGCGAGTGGTATCCCGGATAGTTTATGAATCCAGATCAGGATTTGGTCCATGGTGTCTTCTCCGGCACGTCTCTCCCCGACCGCCCCCTGCTCTGCTCGCCATGGCAGGACCGACCAGTCTGAGCTCGGCCTCAGGGCTCTCTGGATAAATGTTGACCCCTATTTGATCACCTGGCCACGGGAAGTAAAGGAGAGCCCTTGTTGTCCTTGTGTGCCAATCATCACTGACTCGATAATGGGAGGATTAACAGAATGATCCGCTTTCCACTTAACGATAAAACTGGCGCCAGATCCACCGACCTTGTCTGATTGCTTTACTACATATCTAGTAGAGGCCATGGCGTTGAGTTGGATCGGCTTTTCTACATATTTCCTGACAAGCTTGGCATTTGAATCATAACAGTCAACCGAAAGAAGTTTAATTGCATTGTTCGAATCGGTGTTTCTGATACTGACTGTTACAGTAAGATCAAAAGGGCGCTCTTTATAGCCGTGGTAAATTTGTGAATAAACCGGCACGTAGATGGTTTGTCCTTTAGATAATGTCATCTCCGTTTGCCCCCAAGCGCTTGGATATAGAAGGATAATGGTCATAAAAACTGTTACGATCTTGATCATCTTTTTCATTTGTAGTTCTCCTCCTCTCAGGGCGCCTCGATGCAAGACATTAAAAGCTGATATTATTAGAATTTGGTGTTATCATAGGATTGACACCCGATTTGCCCGTAAGGCTCGATTTGTTGGCTATGCCTTTGCGTGAACCAGTTTCTGGAAAGGAACGCTTTCTTGCTGAACAATGCCTCGGAGCAGCCTCCCCAAAATATCTGAGCCAGTGATGACACGTTTCTGTTTATCCCACAACAGTATTATGTCTTCATCAATCACGTCATCACCTAGCTGCTTTGGGTGGACTTTGAGACGCGTTATGATCTCTCCTAAACGTGATTGCGAATCTTTGACAATGATAGGACGGTGACAGTTCAAATAAGGGTTGAAGGGACGCATTCCAAACAACGCGGACCTTATGAAACCGTCTGAATCTAGCACCATTCTTGGTTCGCCGGACAGGTCAGTAATAATGATCCACTTTTTTTCAGGGAGGTGGATGGATTTTAAAAAATCATCTGCAGTTGAAGGTTCAATATGTGGGAATATGGGTCTGTCCTGATCGAATCTAAGACTTATGATAGTTCTTGGCTCTACCGGCTCTCCCTCATGAGCCACCAGTAAATCGTCAATTGCAAGAAAGTTCAAGGCGCCCCTTCCCTCAACCCTTTCAATGTCAGTTTCTTCAGACGTTATATGCATTTCTATGAGTTCTTGAAGGCCTGTCTCTTGAAAGTAGTGTACAGCTTCAGCACCAAGCCACTTGTCCAGGATTAAGGCGGTGGATTTTGCCGCGGGAAATAGAAGAATCTGATAGAAACGAAGGGCTGGCGATAACAAGGCGGCCATTTTCAAGGCATGTCGAGAGAAATATGCTTGTGGCACAATCTCTCCGATAAAGGTGATAATGACCGTCGAGAAAACAAAAGCCACAATGCCCGTCAGCACTGAGTTGGATAACAGCGCCAAGAGCACGTTAACGCCAACGTTTCCCCACAGAATTGTGGTTAGCAGGAAATTCGAATCTCTTCGCAACGAAAGGACCTTCAACGCATCCTTGTTGTTTTTCGATGCTTCAATCTCAAGGCGAAGTTTACTAATACTAAAAAAAGCCAAATTCAGGCCAGAAAACATGGCCGATTGTGTCACACAAAAACCTATGCCCAACCAAATAAGCAGATTCATTTTGGACGAGTTCTCCTTATAAGAGCCTTGGCTAATCCGAAGTGTTATGTATTGTGGATTACCTTAGATTCAACGAAATGGCAAAAGGGGGTTGAAGTCTACACGCCATACACATGTCATTTTCTATCTGAACCCACTATTTCACAAGAAACGACATGAATATTGATGCAAAGCCTAAAAAGCACGCAAAGCCGACTACATCAGTGACTGTGGTCAGAAAAATAGATGAAGACTGCGCCGGATCGCGTTTTAGCGCTCTCAGGATGATAGGTATTGCCGCACCAGAAAGGCCTGCGACTACCATGTTCACAATCATGGCTAACCCTATGACCAAGGAAAGCCCAATGCTTCGACTCCAGACCCACACGGCAACTGCCGTGACCACAGCCACGGCCAAACCGTTTAACAACCCTCCAAGAGTTTCCTTCACAATGACTCGCTTTTCTGTGCCGGCGAGAATCTCCCTAAGGGCAATGCCCCGCATCACGACTGCAAGGGCTTGTGCTCCAGTATTGCCTCCCTGACCTGAGACAATGGGTAAAAGAACAGCCAGGGCGGTAACTTTTTGTATTGTTCCCTCGAAGATGCCCACAACTGCTGCTGCCGCAAAGGCTGTAAGCAGGTTCACATAAAGCCACGGTAGGCGCCGCTTTACGACTGTTGAAATCGGCGAAAAGGCACGTTCATCTCCTCCTGCACCTACCATTTTCTGGACATCAGCGAAGGCCTCCGATTGGCCTGCCCGGAGCGCCTCGTCGTGTCTAATGATACCGATCAATCGACCTTCATCATCCACAACTGGTAAAGCAAGAAAACGGTGCCGGCGAATGAGGACAAGGATATCTTGCCGGTCCATTGTGACCGGCACACTCAGAAGTTCACGAGACATGAGAGATTCAATGGAATCTTTGGGGGAGGCGAGTAATAGATTTCGCATATTTAGAACACCCACAAGCTTGCCTTCGCGATCAGTCACATAAAGATAATAAAGCGTATGACGAGGGGCCTTTCTAAGCCTGGCAATGGCAGACTGAACATCCAGATCAGAGGGGATGGAGACAACCCTTGGCTCCATCATGCCGCCTGCCGTATCCTCCGGATATTGCATCAATTCCCTCAACTGACGGGCCCTGGACTCGGGAAGAGCGGCAAGTGTTGCCTCACGTTGACCCATATCTAGATATTGGAGAATAAAGGCAACCTGTCTAGGTGGCATGGCCGTCAACATCTCGCTTGTGCGATCCGGCTCCAACTTTTCAAGGATAGCCCCTGCTCTTTGAGGGGTAAGCCGCTCGAGAAGTAGACTACCAAGCCGAAGAGAGAGTTTCTGCATGACTTTGGCTGCTTCGTCTACCTCCAATTCCTCTAGGGCCTTTGCCGCATCTTGAGGATGGCCTTCTACGAACTTTCGAACAAGGGATTCAAGCGTCTTCATGTAAGGCGATCTCCAAACTGAGAAGAGTCAGACAAAACCATTGAGCAAGACCAGCCATTTTTGAACCACTCTGGTTGCCTTTGTCCACCCACGCCCAGCTACGGGGCGGGCATATATCGCAAGTGAATGGCAAAGAAAAGAACTGTGGCGATGAAGCTTGCAAGTGCGGGGGTCAGAAACCAGCCAATAAGTATGCTGGCAAGGGTTCTGGTGCTGACGGTCCTGATCCCCTTGACAATACCCACCCCCAGAACGGCTCCGATGAGCGCCTGGGAGGTAGACACCGGTACACCCAGAAATGTGTAGATATGAACGGTGATGGCCTCTGCTAAAACGACGATGAGGGCTGAGAAGGGGTCCAACCTCACCAGTTTTCTTCCCACAGTCTCCATGACCCGCCTGCTGAAAGTGAAAATGCCAAGGCCAATGCTCAATCCACCGATGAGCGCAGCGTTAGGCACATTCAGGTAGCCGGCTCCGACAAAAATGGCCGTTACATTGGCCACATTGTTCGCCCCAAGGGCATAGGCAGCATAGGATCCAGCGGCAACCAAGGAAAGACGGATAAGGATGTCGGATTCAAACAAATCCATATTGATTCGATTGTAAAGCAACGCCAATACCCTGTAAGCAATGACAGCTATGATCGCACCCCCTACGGGCGTTCCAAACCAGCAGGCGACAACCTTGCCCAACCCGGCCACATTCAGCTGGCGATTCAGAAAACCGATGCCTAAGATAGCCCCTACAACGGCCTGAGAAGTTGAGACAGGAAGCCCTAGAAGCGTCATCATAGTTACCGTGGCGGCCGCTGCCACTGAACAAACCACGGCCTGTTGCAAAGTGAATGGGGTCAAGCCCTTGAGCGTTTCAATACCTGCCTGGCCTTCCAGGACAGCTCCCAGCAGGATAAATGCGGACGCTAAGATTGCAGCTGTCTGAAATTTGAGCATTCTGGAGGCTACAGCGGAGCCAAACACGTTGGACCCATCGTTGGCACCCAGAGACCATCCCAGATAAACTGCGCTTGATACATAGAGCATTATACGCGCCTTTTCATAGCCATGATATTCACACGCTTTGAAACCCGGTCCGCCTGATCGGAAACCTCACCCAAGTACAAAACCATCTCCTTGAGTTGCAGTTTCTGAAACGGGTCGAGATCGGAATCAAATATTTTGGTGATGATTCGCCGTTCAATATGGTCACAATGGCTCTCGTTGTGGTCAATGGTGGAAAGCAACGCCCTGATTCCTTCTTGTTTTTTCAGCATGAGATCAATCTGCCGAATCATAAGATCGCAGCTTTCAACAGAAAATTGGATAAGCTCTTTAATATCCAAGATGAGGAAATCGGGGGCTACGAGTTTCTCGGTTTGAATCATATAGAGAATCAGCTCGATGTATCTTGGTATCTCGTCGATCGTTTCCAGTAACGTCATGATGTCTTCTCGGGATTCCGGGATCAGCGCCTTGCTGTACATGAGTAGATTGATCTCTTCACGGATATCATCTGCCTTGGATTCGGATTTGTGGGTTCGCTCGACTAGAAAGTGAAAGTCTTCACTTAAGCTTTTCTCCAAAAAGATTTTCATGGCGTTGGAAAAATGATTGAGAACGACCCCAAAGTCTTCCAAATAACTGTAGATCAAGGATTGAAGTTGTCTCTCTTTCTTGAAAAGGAAATTCAACATGACGGCCTCACGCCTTTCCTCAAGCCAAATAGCATGGTTGATTTTCTCCTGAACGTCAGCAGCATATAGCCATCCTAAACAGTATCGTTTGAACCGATTAAGCGAGCGCATTCCCCGCAGCTTGCTGCAGGGTTAGCGAGCGTATATAAAATCAGTATTATTCCTTACGGTCGAAGACTCCCTGCAGCTGCTGCAGGGTCTTTAATGTTTAGCATGAAAGCCTACGCCGAACAAGTTCGATGCTGAGCTTTGCTTCCGGCCAAGAGCATTGCAAATACAATGAGCCTAGGAACGAAATCCGTTGGAATCATAATTCCCTCACCAGCGCTTAATCAAATCGTCAGAGCCATTCCAAGCATCAGTCAGCTCTTATCCAATCTATTACCGGCTAATCTTATTGGTGGGATTCAATGAAATCCCACGTGCCATCCTTCAGGAGGACTGTTTAAGAGGAAGTCGTAAGGGAGAGGGCTGTATAAAGATCGTCACCTTGACGCCCAGAGACTTGCTGTCAACCAAGCGCACCTCCGAAGGAAGGAGCAGCTTAGAAGTCACTGTAGTCGTTTGAGTCAGTTGGCCTAGCCCTATGGATTCTGTCCGTATTTTGAACCCTTTTCTGCCCAGCGACGAGGGAACGAGGACCTTGACTAGAGGAGGTGTCGCGTCAATCCTTTCCAAAGTGTATCCTGCGGGGAGGTTGCCCTCTGTTACGACCTCGACGGGCATCTCCATAGGAAGGAGCGTGTGCACGGTGAGTGGGATTCGGTCAGGGTTGATTCCCTCTAAGGACAGGTTTGACGGAATCTTGACCATATCGCGCGTAAGCTCCACACTCTGTTCACCTTCGCCAATTCGTGAAAGATCCACAGACATTTTGAGTGTCTGGGGATCCAAGAGGCGGAAGGCCTGCTCCGGCCCCGAGAGCATGACGGTGGCCTCGGTGACTCTCTCTCCTTCTATCATCCACTCTGTGCCCAGATTTCGGTATTCCACTGGGATGACGAAATCCCGGCGAATCGATCCTTTCTGGTATCCAAACACAGACCACAGGGTTAAGGCCAGCAAGACGGCCGTGGCCTTTTTGCCAAAACCCTTTTTCATCAAATCAGAAAAGGGTCTGGACTCCTTTTTCGGAGCCCTCTTGGCGTAAAAGGCCTCGAGAATCGCCTTAAGTTCCTGCCCACTAGGCAAGCTGACGAGCCTGCCCTCCCGCGCCACAGACATACTTCCTCTCTCCTCGGACACGACGATACAAAGGGCGTCGGAACGCTCGGCAAGGCCGAGAGCCGCCGTGTGGCGAAGACCTCTATCTTGAATCTTCTGTGGATTAAGAGAAAGGGGCAGATGACACCCGTAGTAGGCAACCCGGCCACGATCAATGACCACTGCCCCATCATGACCCAAAGAATGCGGATCAAATATGCTGTCCAAAATCGATTGGCTCAAGATGCCGTCAAGGCGTGTTCCGCCCTCGATGTGCCTAGCCAAAGGGTCATCTCCCTGAATCACAATAAGGGCTCCCACACCCTTTTGCGCCAGATTGATGACAGATAGCGTGATCACATCTACATCTTTGTGATAGGCTGACCCGTAGGCCCTGTCTTGTATCTTCGCCCACATAGCCAGGCGTTCAAAAAACCTCCGAAGCTCCTCCTGGAAGATCACCACTAAGGCAACCAACAGGACTGCAAAGAAGGCCTGAAGAACTACCGCCGTCAGGTAGAGCTCGAACACGCGCGACAGGATGTAGACGGCTCCCAACAACCCGATTCCCACGAGGACAAATCGGGATGCCGCCTCCTCAAACCAAACGAGTATGACATAGATCAAGGCGGAAATGATCACGATGTCGAGAAGGTCCTGGATGCGGACGTTATCCAGTATGGTCCAAAGGGCATTGCTCATAGCATTCCCTGCGACTTGTTCTGATCCCAAATTTATGACTCAAAGATGACATGACCCTTCCCAGCCGCTGCGATTCTGGTCAAAGCGTCCATCTTTCGCATGGTCATGTTTCTAAATACCACTGTAACCCCTGAGCGTTTGGCTGCAGCCGCAATTTTTGCCAACTCATCCGTCGGTCTCCGTCGAGCTTCTATCACAAATCCGGCCCCTGCGGCTGCAATCTTGACCAACTCATCTGTTGTCCTCATACTTAGGCTCACAAGCTAACCCCCCTCTCACCTTTCCAACGGGCGAGGCTTCGTGCACCTTGCCGAAAACCTGTCCGATTTTCTCTCAGCATTCGACGCACCCCCTGCTCGTAATTACTGAAGGAAAATTGCCTTTTCATACCTTGGCTCCTTTATATAGCCGTCTTACACGTGAAGGAAACCACTGTCTACTTCTTGTCATTTTAACGATTAAGCCTGAGCCAGTAGTCTTGAATTGCCCTTTCTCGAATGTCTGCAATTTGACCTTTAACATGCCAAACAACTTCCTGCAGCAATATACCCTCTTCTAGTGCTGACAATGCGCTTTGCAGAAGTCTTGTTTTTACCCCAACAAAAGTCAGTTCTGCAGGATATAGGCCTGCAAACTGATTCTTGCTGCAACATAGCAAAGCTTCAAGTCCCTGCCTTTGATCGGCGAGTGGTAAGGATAAAAAGTTGTCCGAAAACTCCACAGAAGCACGACCGTCTTTTGTCATTTCGACATGAATATCGCTCACAGCCCATCCTTTTTCCTTACATCAGCTTCAGTGTCATTGCCATAGATGGCGAAGCGTCTCTCACGTCGTTGTCGGTGACGAACCCCCGCCAGACTATTCTCCTAAACTACAATAACTGAGTTATCACTGTCCCCAAAAGGACTTTTCACGTATTTGTCAGCGCTCCAGTCATTTTCCCATCTAGCTCCATTGATGAGATAACGAAACTCGTATTCCCTTTTCGGCTTAAGGTCTAAGGTGATGCTGTAGTCTCCATTTTTTTGCTTTTCCATGCGATTAGCCTCAATATTCCAATCATTGAAATCACCAACGACACAAACGCTCTCTGCATAAGGGGCAGCAACCTTGGGCAACATGAAGGTCACCCTGCATACATTTTCACTCTCAAGATATACTTTCCTTATCCCAGCTTTTTTCACAGTTACCTCCTTTGATGCCAGCTTCTTGGCTCCCTTGTTTGATGCCGATTTCTTTGTAAAAGTCTCTTTTGCATAGGTTTGTGTTCCCTCTGTTGCCACCTTTTCTTTCTTTAATTTTGCCATTTCTAACCTCCTGTTGGAACTGAAATTCTTTTCCTCCGATGTTCATCTCTCCCACCGCTATTTCACACGGTGCTATGACGATATCTTTGTCCTAAGGTGTCTGCACCAAACACTGGGCGCCTTCCCGGATTTGTCGAAGCCGGTTACCAGCGACATGGATGAGCAGGAAGCGCTTATGACATTGCTTAACCAATCTTCGATAGTGACACGAGCCACTTTGAAGCCTCCTTTCAAATGGCGTCCAATTTTGGAGGAGGCCTCAAGTCTTCTCAGTCGCCTGAGAGGGAACTTCGCCCTTGATCGTTCTGCCGATGTACTTGGTGTAGTCTTTGAGAACTGGGGCATAGGCTTCATCAAACAGTCGGCTCGATATAATAAAATCCGCTGTCGATCTGTTGCAGGCCACCGGGATGTTATACAAAACCGACATTCTGAGAAGCGCTTTGATGTCCACATCATGTGGCTGTGGTGTCATGGGGTCCCAGAGGAATATCAAGACATCGAGCTCGCCGTCGGCTATCATGGCACCAAGTTGCTGGTCGCCACCCAGTGGGCCACTTTTGAGTCTGTGAATGTCCAGTGAACATCGCTTAGCTATGATCTTGCCCGTTGTTCCGGTGGCATATAATTCATGTTGGGAAAGTACCTTGGCATTGTACTTCACCCAACTCAACAAATCCTCTTTTCTTTGGTCATGAGCGACCAGAGCGATCCTCTTTTTCTTTTCCACGTTCAAATTCCTCTCTGTTCAGATTACCCTCCTTGGCAAAGCCAAAGACTCGCCCGAAGCCGACTTCTTCCACGTTTTTTGACCAACGACACTCTGGGCACGGGGATCAGCGCACAGCGACTCTTGATTGTCTTGTAAGGCTCAGGAGTAATGCCGTTTTTCTCCCTTGGAGACTCTCAAATATCTTTTTACATTTTTTCTCTTCAGGGCCGCCTTCAGTCGATTGGTTTTGCCACGCATTTTCATTCACGCCTCCTTGGCAGGTCGAAAAAAATCGTTTGATAGAAGACATCAAACATTCATCGCTAAATGCCGGGTTGGTTAAAAAGGTCACACGGTTTCAATTATCTCAGGGCGTGGCAAGTCGCTACAGATGCTGGCGTATCCGTTCGTAGCCCTTCTTGATTTCTCTTCCCAGCTTGGTTACGATCTTTTCCAGTTCATCAGTGGTTTCCGCCGCCTCTCTTTGAAGCTCACGCTTCTTGGCCTTTAATTTTTCCCACTTCTTTTCGAGCTCTTCCCACTCGTCTTCGGCCCCAGCTTTTGCAAGGTGGAATTTAAGCCTGAGCTCATCCCTCTGTTGCCTCAGCTTCTCAAAGAATCTCTCGAAATCCTCGCGTGCCTGTTTATTCATCTTCTATATGCCCCTCCTCTTTCCGAACCCAGCAGGGTAACGATTGACTTGGTGTTATTGGTGACCATGTCACCCTGGACATCATTCATGGCTAACTCTTTTTGGAGGTTACCGTTTGAAAGGATGAGATAAGCTGTTTTGTCTTTTTACCTTTACATTTTGGGCACTCGATTTTTTTCTTCTCATATTCTGATACACGCATGGTCAACATGAACGTTTTGTTGCATTTCTCGCAAACAAACTCGTACGTAGGCATGGCCAACACCTCCTTGAAACCAAACGCTATCTTGAACCGAATATCTTTATCGTTACTCAGAAATTCCTCGGACCTAGCCCCAACCCATGGCCGCTTGGTGGGAGTCTGCTTCCAATCTCAAGCGAATTGGTTCAAGCCTGTTTTATTGAGTAAGATTAGTACATGTCCTCTTCTGGCATAGCTGGCATTTTAGGCTTTTTCTTTTCAGGCTTCTCAGCCACCATAACCTCAGTCGTCAAGAGAAGCCCCGCCACAGACGCCGCATTCTGAAGAGCAAATCTGGCCACCTTGGTGGGATCGATGACACCGACTTTGACCAGATCCTCAAATTCCCCTGTCTCGGCGTTGAACCCAAAGGCATCTTTGCCTTCTATGACCCGCTGGGTCACCACAGATCCCTCAAAACCGGCATTGATGGCAATCTGTCTGACAGGCTCTTCAAGAGCGCGTTTTACAATCTTGACACCTAGCTGCTCTTCACTCGAGAACTTGGCATTTTCCAGAGCCTTCAACGCCCGGATATAGGCCACACCGCCTCCTGGTACGATACCTTCTTCTACAGCGGCCCGGGTGGCGTTGAGGGCATCTTCGACCCTGGCCTTTTTCTCCTTCATTTCTATCTCAGTGGCAGCACCCACATTGATGACGGCTACACCACCAACCAACTTTGCCAGCCGCTCCTGAAGCTTTTCCCGATCATAGTCGCTGGTCGTTTCGTCAATCTGGGCCCTGAGTTGTTTCACACGGCCCTCCAAGGCATCGCGGCTCCCATGGCCGTCTACAATCGTGGTGTTGTTCTTGTCAATGTTGATTCTTTTGGCTGTGCCCAGATCATTCAAGGTGACATTCTCCAGCTTAATACCCAACTCCTCGCTGACGACCTGTCCACCGGTTAAGATGGCTATATCTTCCAGCATGGCCTTACGCCTGTCACCAAAGCCTGGGGCCTTGACAGCCGCACACTTTAAGGTGCCACGAAGCTTGTTGACAACCAGCGTGGCTAAGGCTTCGCCCTCCACATCCTCTGCAATGATCAAAAGCGGCCTGCCCATCTTGGCAATCTGTTCCAGGATGGGAAGCAAGTCTTTCATGTTGCTTAACTTCTTCTCATGCAAGAGAATGTAGGCATCCTCCAGGTGGGCCTCCATCTTTTCGGCGTCCGTGACAAAGTATGGACTCAGGTGCCCGCGGTCAAACTGCATGCCTTCAACAATCTCAAGGGACGTTTCCATCCCTTTGGCTTCCTCAACCGTTATGACGCCCTCTTTGCCTACTTTTTCCATGGCTTCGGAGATGATGCTGCCAATGGACGGGTCGTTATTGGCTGAAATGGTGCCAACCTGGGCGATCTCCTTTTTGTCCCTCGTTTCTTTAGATAGCCTCCTGAGTTCCTGGACCACGACGTCAACAGCTTTTTCAACACCTCGCTTGATGGTCATGGGGCTTGATCCTGCTGCTACCAGCTTGGAACCCTCACGATAAATGGCCTGGGCCAGGACCGTCGCGGTCGTCGTCCCGTCTCCAGCCACGTCAGAAGTCTTGGAAGCAACTTCTTTGACCATCTGAGCACCGATATTCTCAAACTTATCTTCCAGTTCAATCTCCTTGGCCACAGTCACACCGTCCTTGGTGACTGTGGGTGGGCCCCATGATTTTTCAAGGAGTACATTGCGGCCTTTAGGGCCAAGTGTAATTTTGACGGCTTTGGCCAGCGTGTCTACGCCTTTCATCATCCTTTGCCTCGCCGCCATGCTGTACTTGATATCTTTTGCAGTCATGTTCGATTCTCCTTATTGATCACTGAACAACGCCTAGAATGTCATCTTCTCGCAAAATAAGGTGTTCAACGCCATCAATCTTAATGTCGCTCCCCGCGTATTTTCCGAAAAGCACCCGATCATTCTCTTTCAGGTCGAGGACAATCCGTTCTCCCTTGTCGCTTAGCTTCCCGGGGCCGACGGCAACAACCTTGCCTTCCTGGGGCTTTTCTTTTGCCGTGTCCGGGATGATGATTCCGCCTTTTGTTTTCTCTTCTTCTTTGATCCTAAGAACCAATACCCTGTCATTCAATGGCCTTACTTTCATCTTGCCCCCTATTTCTGCAAAACCACATTTTGATTCTTCTCTTCAGAATAAGGGGGGCCTAGCCCCCCTTATTCACGTCCGCTTGATCCTTCACGGGACCAAGGTTAAGCTGCCTTGACCTCTATCTTCTTGACAGAGGCTTCCTTGGTTTTGGGCAGGTTGATGTTCAGGACCCCGTCCTTGTAGGTGGCCCTTACCTTGTTGGCGTCTACTTCGGCAGGCAACCGAATTGACCTGGAGAAAGCGCCGTAGCTCCGCTCAACACGGTGGAAGTTTTCCCCCTTCTCCTCTTCTTCCTTTTTCCGCTCGCCACGCAGGCTCAAAACATCCCTATCGACGGTAACATCGACGTCCTTCGGGTCCATCCCCGGGAGTTCAGCCTTGACAATGACCTCCTTGGCCGTCTCTGACACGTCCACAGAAGGGGCCCACAAGCCTTCCTCAGCCGAAAATCTGGAAGGCCAACCGTCAAAGAACCGGTCGAAAAGTCTGTCCATTTCGCTTCTGAAACCGGTCAGTGGGTCTCGTCGACGCCAAGGGACTAAGCTTGACATTTCCATATGATCACCTCCCTTCTTTTTTGTCTCAGGGCTCGGGTTACGATCCCCGTGCCATTTTCCATGTCTTTTAATGGCAAAGTGTATGCCATAATGTTAACCTGTTGAAAAAGTTGTATTTTTGAAATTACCCGAGATTCAGACAGGAACTGGAAGTTCCGATTTCGGCAACAAAAACGCGACAAGGGGGGAAATAGAGGCGGGAGAGCATATCAATCTGTTGAAATAACGAAGGATTTGATATTGAGAACTATAAGTTCCGGTTCTTCACCACAAAGGAACTGTGAGTTCCTGTGGGTGGCCAGGCTTGGAGCAATATGAGTCTGAAACGCGACATCAAGGACAACGGAAACAGGCCCAGAAGCACTGCGGCCCAATCATCGCGGTGAGACGACTGCTCAGAAAGTTCCCAGACAGAGACGGGATGAACAGGTTATGTTTGCCTTGTAGAATCTGTGGGCAACTCATTGCTAAGGCTTGTTCACAGAAAATGAGCATCAAGGCTATGGTTGCATACAGCGCTACGCACGGATACCTTCGTCGCTGAGATACTGTTCTGCGTCAGAAAGGCTCTGCATCTTTTCAGGTATTCCGGAAACGCCTTGTTGAAGGCTGCGTAAATCCTTTCCATCGAATCTGACCTTACCTTAACAATGACTTAGACTTTCTTCGCGAAGATTATCTTGTCATCACCCTGGCGATAGAAGTTGTCCAGAACACATGCGACCCGGTAACCGTTTTTTTCGTAAAAGGACCTTGCGGCCTCGTAGCCGGGGGTCGACGAAGTGTCCACATAAATACGTCTCGCCTTTTTCTTCACCACGAAGTCTTCCATATGTTCAAGGAGTTTTCCTCCGACCCCCTGCCTGGAAAACCGCTCGTCCACCGCAATCCAATAGAGGTCGTAACAACCATGTGTCATCGGAATGGGGCCAAAACAGATATAGCCAGCCAATGAGTCAAGTTCGTCAACTGCACAGCGTACATAGTAATCCTGCCTTTCGGGATAGCTGAGGGCTTCATCTAGAAGTTCCATCGCGACCCGGATCTCTTCTTTGTTGAAGGTTCCCATTTGCTCGACAATCCGACGGATCTTGGGCTTGTCTTCAGGTATAAGAGATCTGATGATCACGTCTTTCCGCCCTTTGGATCATGAAATGGAGCAGCGAACTTACGAGATGAGAATATGTGATACCAGCCTTCTCGGCTGTTGCTGCAAGCCCTGCATCGGGACTCAAACAAGGGTTGGCATTGACTTCGAGAACGTAAACCCTTT
>Ga0180433_10006809_pt1 | contig 14828 bp, 21 predicted proteins | sample SS_ome_8_FD_132980 | JGI IMG/M metagenome (GOLD analysis project Ga0180433, IMG submission 132980) | Hypersaline lake sediment archaeal communities from the Salton Sea, California, USA - SS_1_D_1 metaG | ecosystem: Environmental > Aquatic > Non-marine Saline and Alkaline > Hypersaline >... | reverse complement strand
TTGCATAATCACATTGTTTTTCAAAAATCTTGGCATCGTTTGATTTTATTTTTCGCTCAACAGTAACAATTGTATCATTATGATGTCCACCATGTGGTACCAATAAAACTTCAATTAATTCAAATCCTCTTTTCATTCCAACTCCGCCACTATTCCAACCACAACAAATTGCTAATCCCCCCACTTTAATTATTCTTGCCATCTCTTCTTTATGTTTCTTCCAAAAACTTGCTTGTGTGGTTTCCATTGTGACTTCAAAGCCAAACTTTTTATAGCATTCAGATACCTGGCGGGGAGAATAAGGTGCATCATACAATACTCCATCCAGAGAGCTATCATTTAACATTTTTAAAAAATCAAGAGCATCCATATGATATGTAGTATCAAATTCTGGATTTAGGTCATTTGTAATTGTAGCTGGACTATTCGCATTTGCGAAGGGGTCTGCCCATTCTCCTTTGACATATCTATCAAGCAATTCCTTTATTGGCTTAATGGTAAACGTTAAACTGTTAGGCATCGCCCAAATTCTATTGATTATCATTTAATTTTAATTTTAAAAATAAGAATACAAACAAATTTTATGTTAATTTACAATTTAAAATAAAAGTTTCTTTATTGGGCATTATCGTTCAAAAAATCTTGTACAAATTTACACAGAATGTTTTTTCCTAATTCACCGAGGGTCTATTGACTTACTCTCCAAAGGCGTTAATTTGGGACAACGGAGCCCTATTTTATCTTTATATATTTTTTTTCCTTCATTTAGTATATTAATAGCAGCATTATAATCTCTATCATGTTCTGTACCACACTCTGAACAAATCCATTTTCTATCACTTAATTTTAAATCAGAATTTTTATATTCACATTTACTGCACAATTTAGATGAAGGAAAATATCTATCTATTTGCACAATATGTCTGTTATACCATTTCGCTTTATATAACAGCATTTCTTTAAATTTATGTAAAGAAAGTTCTTGTATTGATTTTGCTAAATGATGGTTCTTTAACATACCTTTTACATTTAAATCTTCAATTATTATAACTTGATTTTCATTAATTAATTGATTACTTATATTGTGTAGATAATTTTCTTTCTTATTATTTAATTTTTCATAGAATTTAGCTAATTTAATTCTTGATTTATCTCTGTTTTTGCTGTTTTTTTGTTTTTTGGATAATTCTTTGTGTAATTTAGTTAATTTCTTTTGATTATTTCTTTTTGTTTTAATGTTTTTAATTGATTGACCGCTGGAATCAACAATAAAATCTTTAATTCCTAAATCGATTCCTATGAATTCGTTTTTAGGTCTATTAATTTGTTTCATTAAATCTCCATCAATTAATATATTTAAATAATAGTTGCCAGATTTTACTTTAGTTAGTGTGGCTGATTTAATATTAGACTTATGTTTACTAAGATATTTCTTATACTTGTCTGATGTCTTAAATTTAATATTTTTAAATTGTTTAACTAAAGTTAAGCTGCCAGATTCATAATCATTTTTTTTGCTTATAGCCTCTAATGGAAATCTACAACTCTGTTTATTATGTTTTGTTTTAAATTTAGGAAAACCTTTGTTATTAATAAAAAAATTATTATATGCTTCCATTAAATTTAAAATAGATTGTTTGAGAACTTTTGTATTATGTTCGTTTAACCATAAATAATCTTTATTTTTAGTTAATTCGTTGTGAAAATAGCAACTCAATTCCTTTAGTGATAGATTTGATTTATCAACTAAATACGCTTCTTTCTTTTTATTTAAGCAACTATTATAGACAAATCTATAACATCCAAGAAGTTTATTTATATATTCTTCTTGTGATTTATTAGGATATAATCTTATTTTAATTGCTTTTAACATACTTTTGTGGGCATATATACGCCCCTTAATTATAAATATATAAAAATTTTAAAAAACAATAAATTATAAAAATTTTTTTATTAATAAGTAAACACATTTTATTCATATTCTAATTAATAATTGACATACTTACATTCTATTGTTGATTCTAAATCCCGCTTCTTAAGTTTCTCATTAAAAAAAGCAGTAAACCCTCTTCCATATTGGCCTACAGTTTTTCCGTTAATTTGTTTAAACCTCAAACTATTTTTCACGCCAATTCCTTTATTAAACTTTTTCTTTCTTTTCATCACAACTAAACTCTTTTATATTAAATTATTAATCCTAAAATGATACAGAACGAAATCTTTTTGCATTTGATAGAACATTTTATCAGTTAAAGGAATAAAGTCATCTTTAGCCATTGTTACGCATTGTCCGCTTACCCTATAAAACAATCCCTGATAAATTTTATATTCATGCCCATCCTTTTCAAAAACAACATTTTGCAATTCTATATTTTTATCTTCATAAAAATTTATACCCTCTTTTGCTAACTCATTTATTATAACTTGATAAGATTTTCTTTTTCCTTCTCGAAGTTTTTTAATTAAGGGGTCTGTTATATTATTAACTGCTTTAGATTCCATTTTTACTTTCATTATATCTTTCTATTTCTTCAGGAGATGCGTGTCTTAACGTCTTTTGGAGAAAAAACACAGCATCTTGTCTTAATGAAGCATAAACTTTATTTCCATCTATCCTCACAGCTTTTATTGGAATTTTCCAACCAGAACTTCTCAAAATACATAAATCATCAACGCCAATTAACTCCATAGTTCTTAGTGCTTTTTTTCCAAGATTCGTGGGTATTAAAATTGTTTTCCTACCATTTTTTCCTACTTCTAATAAACCTAAATTAATTAATATTGATGCTTCATCTTTATTTGAATAATCATTGTTTACTGCGAATTTTAAGATGTTTAAATGCTTAGTTGAGATTTCATAAGCAACAACTAATTTTCCTTCTTTTTTCGCAATAGTTGTTTTCATTCGTTTAACCAAATATCCACGTTAATGTTTTTTGAATTATTTTTACTTCACCTGATGTGGCAAATTGCGTAACAGTATCTGCTATTCCAATCAAAACAAGAACATAAAAAATTTTAATTCCTATCTTTTTAAGAATCTTGAGTAACTTCTTCACTTTTAATTTTGTTTATTACAGCTTGCAATGCAATTTGTAAGCCGAGCTTCATCCCTTTTGTTTTCAAAAAATGTGCTTCAATTTTTTCTTCATCAATAAAAATTATATGAGATGCTTTATTAATCAAATCAACCCTTAGTCTGAAATCGTATGCACTAAGTTCTTCAGCAGGAACATCTTCCTTGCCTTTTACCAATTCGTTTCTTGACAATATTATTACCATAATAATTGAGTTTTAATATATTATACGAAAAAACATCTTAAAAGTTTGTAAAGTTAATGATTTTTTTTTAAAAAGAAAAGAAATATTTTATTTTACTATTATTTTTTCTACAAATTCGTCATTTATAAATATAAGATATGTTCCTGATTCAAGACTGTTGATATTGCATATCTTGCCATTAACATCCATTATTAATATACTATCTGATTCTTTTAATCCTTCAATGCTTATAGTTTGCCCTTTGCCTAAAGGGTTCGGATATATTCTAATTTTACCAATCTTAGAATTTTGTACAGCTATTATATTAGAATATTTATATTTACCATCAAAATCTGTTTGTTTCAGTCTATAATATGAGACACCATGATTTGCGTTAATATCTGTTGCGGAGTATCTTTGGATTGTATTACTGTTCCCAGCCCCTTCAACTGTCGTAACAACTTCATATGTAAAAGCATCCCTTGACTTTTCGATGGTAAAATAATCATTATTAGTTTCTGATGCTGTTATCCATTTTAAAACAACATTTCCATCTTCAGCTTCACCTTCAAAACTAATCAGTTCTATTGGCAATGGGTTTATATAATAAATAGTTATTCTTACATGGTCAATTCGTGCCCTTCTATTCCCATTTGGAGTAAGTTTTCTTACTCTAATCGCTACACCAAATGTTGCAGCATTAATCTCTGCATCTGTCCATGTTGTCCCCCATAAATTAGCACTTCCGCCATATGTTCTATAAGCATCAGAGGATGGCCAATTTGTTGTTGTTGCAGCTAAATTATTACCCACAAGAGTTGCCCCATCTTTTGTTAATCTCACTGTTAAATCTCTAATTCTACCAGCTCCAGCATTATTTCTGCTTCTTTCTATATCAACCTGAATTCCTGAAATAGTTGAACCTGCGGGAACCGAAAAACCAAATCCAGTATAGCCTATATATCGTGAATTATCACCTGTTGCCATATTAGCAGTTCTTGCCCTGTTATTATCGCTTATAAAACCGTTATTAGGATTAACCCAATTTATGCCAGCTCCCGCTATGCCTGAATTAGTTGGATTATTAGGTCCCTCTGGCAATTGTGGATATATAAGCAGGCTTAAAAATATAAAAATCAATATATGAACAATTCGTTTCATAAGCTCTTTCTTATAAATAATAAAAATTTAAAACAAAAAAGCCCCTATGGGAACAGGGGCTTTAAATAACTACATAATAAAAGACTATTTCACCTCTTCGAAATCTACATCTGAGATTTCTTCTGATGAATCTGAGTCCTCTTCCTGTTCACTTTCTGGAGGCTGGTTATCTTGTTCATCCTGACTATTCTTGTAAATTTCTTCGCTTGCAGATTGCCATGAAGAATTTAAAGATTCCATTTGCTTCTCAACTTCTGGGACATCTTCACTTGCACGAGCTTTTTTAAGCTCAGCAACAGCTTCTTCTATAGATTTTCTGTTATCTTCTGAAATTTTGTCCCCATATTTTTTTAATTGTTTTTCTGTTTGAAATATAAGAGCATCTGCATTATTTAATTTTTCAACACCTTCTTTGGCTTTTTTATCAGCATCAGCATTTGCTTTAGCTTCATCTTTCATTTTTTGAACTTCTTCATCAGATAAACCAGAAGAAGCTTCAATCCGAATGTTTTGAGATTTTCCTGTGCCTTTGTCTTTTGCAGATACATTAATAATGCCATTTGCATCAATATCAAATGCTACTTCAATTTGAGGAACTCCTCGTGGAGATGGAGGGATTCCGTCTAAATGAAATTTGCCAATACTTCTATTTCCACTTGCCATCGACCTTTCTCCTTGTAATACATGAATTTCTACAGATGGTTGATTATCTGAAGCAGTTGAAAAAACTTCTGATTTTTTAGTCGGAATAGTCGTGTTGGCATCAATCAGTCTGGTCATTATACCGCCTAATGTTTCAATTCCAAGAGATAATGGAGTAACATCTAACAATACTATATCTTTAACATCTCCGCTAAATACACCGCCCTGAATTGAAGCCCCGATTGCTACAACTTCATCAGGATTTACTGTTTTTGATGGAGCTTTTCCAAAGAATTTTTCAACAACTTGTTGAACTGCTGGAATTCGAGTTGAACCTCCAACCAATATTACTTCATCAATATCAGCAGCTTTAATTCCAGCATCTTTTAATGCTTTCTTGCAAGGCTCAATAGTTGCTTGAACCAATTTGTCTGTAAGTTGCTCAAATTTTGCTCTACTTAATGTTTTTACCAGATGTTTTGGAATACCATCTACTGGCATGATATATGGCAAATTAATTTCTGTAGAAGAGGAGCTTGACAATTCTACTTTTGCTTTTTCTGCTCCTTCTCTTAATCGCTGTAATGCCATTGGGTCTTTTCTTAAATCAATGTTTTCATCTTTCAAAAACTCATCTGCCAACCAATCGATAATTGTTTGGTCGAAGTCATCCCCGCCAAGATGTGTGTTACCATTTGTTGATTTAACTTCAAACACTCCATCCCCCACGTCAAGAACAGAAATGTCAAAAGTTCCACCCCCCAAGTCATATACTGCAATCTTCATTTCTTTATCTTTTTTATCTAATCCATAAGCTAAAGCAGCAGCTGTGGGTTCATTTATTATTCTTTTAACTTCAAAGCCAGCTATCTCTCCAGCTTCCTTTGTAGCTTGCCGCTGGGAATCACTAAAATATGCTGGCACAGTTATAACAGCTTCTTTTACTTCTTGCCCAAGATAATCTTCTGCTGTTTTTTTCATTTTTTGAAGTATCATTGCAGAAATTTCTTGAGGAGTATAAAATTTATCATCAATTTTAATTTTAGCAGTATTGTTTTTACCTTTTTGAACTTTATAAGATACACGTTCAATTTCTTTTTTAGAATTAGTATAAGATTCTCCCATAAACCTTTTAATAGAATAAATGGTTTTTTCAGGATTTGTTACTGATTGTCTCTTTGCAGAATCACCGCTTTTTATTTCTCCATCTTTTGTAAATGCAATGATAGATGGTGTTGTTCTTTTCCCTTCACTATTTGGGACAATAACAGGTTCGTTGCCTTCCATAACAGCAACACAAGAATTTGTAGTTCCTAAATCAATTCCGATTATTTTGCTCATAATTTATATAGTTTTAAAGTTTAAAAATATTATATCAATTATTATACCATTACTGTTTTTGTGACATATTGTCAGAATATAATAATAAAATTTGTCAAAAGGGCATTTCTTCTTTTGCAATTTTTAACGCAATGTCTAAATGGGGCTTATATCTTTCAAAATCTTCTTCGTCAATTCTTTTAGATAAGAGATTATATAGAATTTCTCTTTCCATTATAAGGGAAAAATGTTCTTTAAACAATTCGTTTGCCCTTTCAATTAAACTTTTTTCGATAGCTTCTATATTTCCTTCATGCTTTAAAATAACCTGATAAAAGTCTTGTGGCAAAAGAGAAAGTTTACTAAAATCAATTTTATTTTCTTTGAAAGCTTTTGAATAAACTTCCAATGAAATCTTACACAATTCATCATAAGTATAAGGCTCAGCTTTGCCTTTGGATGCTATTTGTATCACACGATTTAGTGATGAAAGTTTATTTTTCCATAAATCAGGTGATTCTACAAACTGCTCTTCTATAAAAAACAAAAAATCTTTTTTAAATTTATCAATACTTTTTTGTCTTAATTCTTCAAGTTGTTCTCTCATTTTCTTGTCTTTTTATGTGATTTTTTTCTATAATTTTTTTTATTATAATTTCGTTCTTTTTCTATTTTTTCTATACGATTTAAAAAATCTAAAACTTCCTGATAATTTACAATTTCATATAGATTATCTTTATTATATATTTCTCCAGAATATTCTAAATATTTTTGGCAAGCTAAGGGATATTTAGATTCAAAATCTTCAAAAGTGTCTGGTTTTTTGTATTTCCATAGTTTTGATATTAATTCTGATTTCTTCCATAAATTCAGAAGTGTGTTTTTAATCTTCATTTCATTCCTTTCATGTTTATCTAAGATATTCGTCTACTTTCCACTTAAAGCTTTCACTTTCATTTTTATACCATTTAGACGGCCTCAAAATATAATCAAAAACGCAGCCAATCATTGTGCCCTGTTCGTCTCCAAAAATCATTTCTTGGTCACCTGGCTTAATGGTTTTATTATTTTGTTCTGCAGAATTTAACAGAGATTCTTGTGTATATTCTGCTTTCATTTCATCATTCCAACAATATTCATCACGGTACCTTTCAATTAATTGTGGATTTTCTTTTACAAAATCAACCAAAGTTAAATTCTTATCAGTTTTATTTGTAATAATAAAACTGGTTGAAGAACTATTGCTTATAAAACCTTCTCTTATTTTCATAATCTTAATTTTATTAACCCCATTTTACTTTTTCCATTGGAACACCAATAGCTTCTAAAAAAGTATACATATCAAAATTATCCATAAAAGTGTACCCATCAATTGTTGCCTCATCCTCAGTAATAGTCCAAGCATTATCATAATCTATGCAACAAAAATCTAATGATGGGTCTCTTTCATAAAGTTTATTTGCCTCTTGAATATGGTTCTTGATTTTTTCTATTTGTTCTCCTGTAAGGAAATATTTTCCTATAACAAAAGAACTACTTGAGCTATTACTTACAAATCCATTTCTTATTTTCATATTAATATCCTCCTTCCCCATGCATTATTAAATCATCTGTTTCAATATTTATTGAAGCATAGCACAACATCATTTCAGCACCTTCTCCTTCACTGCTAAAACAACCATCATATATCTTCATATTTTTTTCTTTGGCTTTTTTTAGCAAACTGCTATATGGTTCATAATCTTCTCCATCTTCTAAACCATAGTCATTGATAAATTCTTCTGGGGACACCTCTTTTATGCCAGACATCATGGTTTTTGCAATATCTTCAACAATAGATATTATTGGAGAATCTTCTGGAACTTTAAAAAGTTCTAATAATTTTTCTTTAGTAAGTTCTTCTTTTGCTAAAACTATAAAAGAACTGCTTGAGCTATTGCTCACAAAACCATTTCTTATTTTCATATTTTAAAATTTTTATTAATAATTTTCATATTTAAACGCTTCGTCAGGAATTCCTATTTTTTGTAAAAAACCATGCATATCAAAATTATCCATATCAGTATATGTAAAAATTGTGTCTCCTTTATCTTCTACTTTCCACATATCACTTTCATCCCAGCCAAACCCCAAAAAATATTCTATTCCACTATCATTACAAAAAACTCTTTCCCCAGTATATTTTTCTCTCAGTTTCTTTGCTTCTTGAATATGATTTTTAATCAATTCAATTTGATATTCTGAAAGATATTTCTTGTCAATTATATATGAACTACTTGAACTATTGCTTACAAATCCTGTTCTTATTTTCATTATTTAAAGTGATTAAGGTTATAATGCTCAATAAGGTAATCAGCAAATTGTCGTGCCATTTCAATCGATAAATCAGAATTTGTAGGATTAAACTCTAAAACAATAGCCATTTCATAAATTTCAAAATCTTTATCTACTATTCTGAAAGCACCATTTTCACCTTCTAAAATTTCTAATTTGCTAGGTCTATAAACATTTGGTTTTGGTTTACGTTTATCATCTAATTCTTTTCTGTAACAGTAAGGACATCTTTTTTTGCCATCAATTACATAAAATTCACTATAATGGTCTGGTTTACTACAATATTCACGTTCTCTATAATCCCTTATATATTTAACTCTTAAATCTAATTCTAAAAAATAGAATTCAATATCAAGTTTATGCATTAATTGAAAAGGATAAAAATCATCTTTATAATCTTCATCTACATATTGATTAAATACATCCATTATTAGTTTATTATCACCGCCCCAAAAACAATCAATATAATTATCCCAATCGTGATTGTTACAAGTTTCAACAAATATAATATCATCTACTTTAAAAATATATGTTTCAAAATTGCAAGAATTAAAAAGAATAGGAGTATCTGGGTTCATTTTTAATGGGCCGTTTTCTAATTGATTTAATTTATTAATTAAAACCTTATCATTAGTCCATCCTCTTGCTGGTATCATAGTTCGTGCCACATCAAAAACAGTTTTACATTCAGGAGATTGTGCTACAACGAATGAACTCGAACTTGAATTACTTACAAAACCATTTCTTATTTTCATAATAATAATTTTAAATTTATTTAATTAATAAAAAATATCCTTTTGAAATATAATGCATTGCTGCAAAACCAAAATGTCCCAAAACAATAATAAATAAAAATAATGGAAATATAATTATTTTTCCTAATATGCTAAATCTTTTGTGCATCTTCCACGTTCTTTTCCAAAAATTTTTTTCTGAATGTTGTTTAGTCATTTTAATAATTTGAGATTAATAATTATCCTCATCAGACCATTTAATTCCTGGGCAATAATCCCCATAAGCTGCTCCCAAATACTCTCTGAATATACCATATATATCACCTATAAAATTCCAAATTAAAAGGGCAATCCATATTATGGGTTTTGCTGTTATGTAATAAATTGGTAAACAAATTATTTTATAAAAAAGTCGAGCATATAAAGGTATGTGTTTATCTTCTTGATATCTTCTTTTGATATATTTAACATATGAATCTATTAAATAAATCAGTCCTATAAAAATACCAACAATCCCAAAAGATGCTATAATACACCAAAAATAATACCAATTCCAATTATCTATTAGCCAGCAAATACCCCGTCCAGTATATCCAACAACAAAAAATAAAATCACTGTACCTATCAATGTTATAATAAGTCCAACAAATCTTTTCGTCCATTTAACAATGTTTGGATAATTTAGAGCAAATTTTTGTCTTAATGCTCTTCTCCTTGCTTCTTTCTCTAATTTTTTATATTTATTTTGTTCCTTTTTTTTCTTTTCTTTTTGTTCATCTAGTTCTAATTTTTCACGAATTTTTCTAAAGAATTCATCTATTGTTTTAATATCTGCTTCTCTTGAATAACTCCAACCTTTATGTTTTAACCATAAAGAAAACGCATCTTCTTTATATTTTTTATTTTCAAACCATCTAGTTGGTTTTAAAACTTTGTTCCCCATCTGAAGGTTATAAGCTGTTTCATCTTTCATATTTTTTACCCATTTTTGAAATCGGGGTTCTAAAATATATTTATCATAACATTCAAGTAACCATATTAAAAATCTAACAGGAGCCATAAATGGCAATACTATTATACAAAAAATAGTTAACCAAAAATAAGGACAAAAATTATATAAATCAGGCATTCCATCTTTTAATATAAATTTTTGTAATTTATAGTGCCATCCTTCTCTCTTTAGTTTGATTAATTCTTTTTCTTCCATGTTTAAAATATTTTTTAAATTAATAATTTTTTACAAAAATAAAAATTTAATTATAATAAAACAAAATTTATTTTAATTATTAATGATGATTAAATCTTACATGATTAAGATTTTTAAAAATATCACCATGTTCCATTAAACAGAAGAAATCTCCATCATTATCTGAATATTCAAAGCTTGTAATAAAACAGCCTTTATTATCTTCCAAAAATTCTTCAACATCAGCTTCTGCACATTTTTGTGTAAGCTCTTTATTCTTTTTCCAATAATCATCATCGAATCTATTATTATTGTTTCTGAATTCTTGCCACTCTTTGTCTTGTTTTTCAATAGCATCCAATTTTGTCTTATAATCTTTATATGCTTTTTTATCAGAATAATCAGGTTGTGGTCCAAGTTTAGATTTCATCCTATCTTGATGATAATGATATTGTTCCCAATAGTCTTTTTGTTTCTCATTATGCTCAATTTCTACAATTCTGAGTTCTTCTAATGCTTTTTTATCATTTCCAAAATATGGTTCTCCTTCACCATCAAAATACTTTTTAGTAAAAACTGGGACACCATCAACAATGTCAAAGTCATCACTACCATTAACCCAATAGTGGTATCTCCATCCAGAACAAAATTTTTTAACGATTCTTTTTTTGCTTAAAGACCTTTTTATATCCTGAATATCTCTAAGCACTTGTTCTGCAACTTGGTCTACAGGAATTTTAGAATCATAATATTCTACTTCACCTTCTGCATTTTTGTCTCCAAATAAGAATTTTTTAACTTCTTCAAGAGTTTTTGGTCTCTTAGGAAAAGCAACCACAAATGAGCTACTTGAACTGTTACTTACAAATCCATTTCGTGTTTTCATAATTAAATATATTTATCAAGTTTATTATCTCTAACAATTTTTTCTGCTTTTTTACAGATTTCTTTTTGTTTTTTATCTGCTTCTTTTAATTTTTTCTCCCAGTCAACATTGTCGCTGCATATATCTGCATATGGGTCTTCTCCATCTTTATATGGTTCGCTAGCATCATCTCTCGACCAGTAAACTTTTTTCAAATCTACCCCGATTTTTTCAAGATATTCTTCCATATCAAAATTGTCCATATCAGTAAAGCAGGTTAATGAGCCATATGTTTTATGAATATGCCACCCAGTTAACATTCCTCCACAAGCATATTCAATCATCAAACATTGCTCATAAGTTATATCTTTGCGATGAACTATAAAGCTACTGCTGGAACTATTACTTACAAAACCGTTTCTAATTTTCATTTAATTTAAGTTTTAATTTTTTATAAAAAGTGTTAAAATACCAGCGAGATAATAATATCCACCATCTTTTGTCTGTGCTAAACGGTTTATTAAAAGAATTTTTAAGTTCATTTTTTCCAAATAAAGTTTGTTTTTCTCTATAATATTTTAAATAATTATAAAATCTTTTAATTGACCATATTAACATATGAATTCCTGATTTATATACAATACAGTATCGTTTTTGTCCTCTATCATATTTTAAAAATTTTAATTTCCATTTTCTTCCCAACACGTTCCCCCACTCTGTCCCTTTGTATTTAAACTCAATAAATGGCTGTAATATCCAGAAACAAAAAGCTGGATGCAAATAAATTTGTCTCTTAAGTCCTTTACCAAAAATTTCTATTTCACTCTTTTTTGCAGGAGAATTATATGCAGCATACTTGTCATTTAGAAATAATTTTCTAATTAATTTAAATGGCATATCTCCTCCAAAAAAATCTCCATACCAATTCCATACACAATTATATTTACAACATTCACAATTTAAATTGTTACAAATATATTTATCTGATATTGATGCACCACCGCAATCATCGTCATATCGAAATACTCCATCTATTTTTAATTCATGCCTACAATTAGGACAATACAATTTTTGTTCCTCTTTCATAATTGTTTTGAGTTAAATTTCATAAAACGGGCAACATTTTTTGCACTCTCTACAGTTTATTACTTCATTTTTAAATTTCATAGTCTTTTTTGAAAACCATATGTCTTTAAGAAAATCCTCAATTTTCAAAACATCAATTCCTTCTTTCCAATCTCCTTCGCCTTCCATAAATGAACAAGGAAAATATTCTCCTTTAACATTTATATAAGCACTATAGATGCTGCTTTCACATGGTTCAACTGATTGTTCAATTCTTTTGTAATCTGGGTTGCCTTCAATAGATTTCAAAAATTTCCAGCTTGAACAGCTGTCAAATCCAATTGGAATGTTATTTTCTAAAGCATATTCTGATAGAACCTTAAATTTCTCACCACTCAATGCTGTAAAGCCCTTTTTTGCACGTCCCTTTTTCTTTAAAGAAAGAAAGACAATAGCTTTCATTTTTTTAAGCCGCTTATCTGTTATAATATCACTTAAAACCTCCATCCCCAGTTCAAATGTTTCTTCTGCAAGAAAGAAATGAATATTGGTTTGTTCAAGCCCAAGGTCAGTTAATTTTTTAACTGTATTATATGTTAATTCTTTATTATATAAAGAAACTGCTACTGCCCCACATTTAGTCGCAAGTTTTTTAGCGATTTCATCTGTAATACCTGCTCCATTCACAGTAACATTTGGTATAACACCTTTTGCCCTGCAATAATCAAAAATTTTCCACATATCTGGGTTTGCTTCAATATCTCCAATTCCAAAAGCTATCTGAGTTACAGTGGGAGGCAGCTTAGCAAAAACCTTTTTAAAGGTGCTAAAATTCATATATTCACCCTTGGGAGTATTTGATTTATAACAAAAAGCACAAGCTTTACCAACACCAGAACAAATAGTAGAAATTTCAATATCTGCTATTTCTGGTAGACCTTTTTTAAGGTCACCATCTTCCCCAAGTGTATTTCCCCATCTTGCAAAAAATCCAGTTCTTTTATCAAAATCAAAATTGTATCCTTCGCTTCTGAATATTTTATGAGTTGGGGTTTCTACCAATTCTGCTTTATTTATTGTTTTTTCCATGCTGATTTTATACGAATTATTTTTAAAAAAGTTTCTAAAATATAAGAGAACTTTTATCTTGCCATTTAAAATACAATCTGCAATTTTCTCGAAGAATTAAATAGCGAATAGTATCATTCAAATCTTCTGACATACAATTATCATCTAAAACAACAGACAATCCATCTAAACTATATTGAGTTGCACCAAATGGCAATATATTTATTGGTTCTCCACATTCTTGAATATAATTTTTTAATTTAGATAAATATTCATCAGAACATTTATTGTCCATAATCCATTTGTCAATTTCTGAGGATTCGAACTGATTATAATACATTTTTCTAAAAACAACTTGGTCAACATTAAGCGATTTAATATATATAAAAATTGTTTCAATGTCATATTGATTCAATAAATTTATAGATAATCTTAAATTAAAATCATATTTCTTTATTTTTTTACAAATATCATCAAGATTAAAACGCAGTTTTTCTGATATTCCCATAATTTCTGCATTGTTTTCATCGTTAAGCAAATCAGAAACAGATAAAGCTATTGTAGAAACGCCAACTGTTTGCCTTAAAAATTTAAGATTTTCCTCTGATAACAAAACGCCTGATGTTTGTAGTTCAATCCAATGAAAAGAACTAAATAACATTTTATTCCATATTGCAAAATTTTCTAAAAACTTTATGTTTTGTAATGGTTCTCCTGTTCCAGTTAAAACAATAGTGTTGCAATTATTATCTTTAGCAAATCTTAATCTTTTAAGATAATCTTCTTGATATAAAGAATGAAAATCTTCATTCTTTTCTATCTGATTTAAATAATTATTTTCATGTAATCTTGATACGCAAAAATTACAATTATTTATACATTTTTTAACAGGGACACAAACACTTAAACTTTGTATTTTCATACCTTCATTTTTTATTTATTATACGTAAAAAAACAAAGTTTGTTTCAAATTTTAAAAAGGAATATTTATTTTTTGAATTTTTATTAGTTTTGTTCTTAAAAATTTTAAAGATTTAAATTTTCCATCAATAGAATATCCAATACAACCATTATTATAAACTTGTTTTATTTGTCTGCCAGTTTTTGTGTTAAAACATTTCCCGCAAGAAGTCCATTTATAATTTGGAGCAAAAGATAATTCAAATTTAAGAGTATAATTAACTGATATTGA
>Ga0180433_10006808_pt1 | contig 14831 bp, 13 predicted proteins | sample SS_ome_8_FD_132980 | JGI IMG/M metagenome (GOLD analysis project Ga0180433, IMG submission 132980) | Hypersaline lake sediment archaeal communities from the Salton Sea, California, USA - SS_1_D_1 metaG | ecosystem: Environmental > Aquatic > Non-marine Saline and Alkaline > Hypersaline >... | reverse complement strand
TCGGGGTCGCAATTAAGCGTGTCCATAAACGAATAGCTGCTCAATTTGGCGAGATCGTTCAGTGTCGAGACGCTCGCATCAATGCTCTGGGGCTGGCTGTTTTTCATCGGATAAACGGTTTTATATGGCAATGGTTTAGAATACAGGAAATATATTTGAGACCAGAACTGGCCAGCCAAGTTCAATGACTGAAACCAACGCGATACAATCGCTCAATGCGTCATGGATATTCTTTGCCAGTTACAAAACAACGGGGCATTATGATCAAATCATGAAATTCAACAAGGCCGTATTCCTCGATGTCGATTCCATGGGCTCGGGGCTGGATTTTTCCCCACTTAAAGAGTTGGCTGAAGACTGGCAAAACTACCCGGCCACTTCCCCTGAAGATACGCTGCTGCGTGTCCAGGATGCTGAACTGGTTATCAGTAACAAGGTAGTTCTCGACAGGACGATTCTTTCGCAATGCAAGCAGTTAAAACTGGTTTGTGTGATTGCCACCGGTACCAATAATGTGGACCTTGAAGCTGCCAGGGAGCTGGGTATCGCGGTCACCAATGTCACCGCTTACGGCACACCTTCGGTAGTACAGTTTGTGTTTGCCTTGCTGTTGTCGCTGGTCACACGTCTGAATGAGCATCAGGCCAGCAGCCGCAATGGTGAATGGGCCAACTCGCCAAACTTCTGTGTGCTGGACTACGAGTTTCATGAACTTTCCGGCAAGACCATGGGCATCATCGGCTATGGGGAACTGGGCAAGGCAGTTGCGAGGGTAGCGCAGGCATTCGGAATGCAGGTGCTGGTTTCACAGCGGCCGGGTTCGCAAGCCTGCGAAGGTCGTGTTCCATTTGCAGAGCTGCTGACTCAAGCGGATGTTGTCAGTCTTCATGTGCCATTGGCAGAAAACACGCGTAACCTGATCGGTGCAGCAGAGCTTGGCTTGATGAAGCCCACCGCAATCCTTATCAATGCGGCACGTGGCGGTATTGTGGATGAACAGGCACTGGTCAATGCCCTGCAAAGGGGCGAGATAGCCGGCGCAGGAATTGATGTGTTGACACAGGAGCCACCGCGCGATGGCAACCCGTTACTGGACTATGACCAGCCCAACCTGATTGTTACACCGCACATGGCATGGGGTGCGGTTGAATCACGCCAGCGACTGATCAAGCTGGTGGCTGAAAATATTATTGCCTTCCACCGGGGTGAAACCAGAAACAGGGTAGAATGAAGTTATTCCAGCTCTTCTGCAATAGCCTCAACGATTTCTTCTGAATACAGGTCACGGAAGAAGTGACCGGCACCGTCGATGACGACGAGTTTTGACTTTTCACCATCGACCTTGCTTTCGGCCTTGGTTATCAGGTCTTTCACCGTGGTATCGGCAGAGCCGGCAAATATGGTCAAAGGGTAGCTGATTGAACTTATCAGGCTGGTGGTATCCATTTTCTCTTCAGGAAAATGGTAATAAGACACAAAGGACTCAGCTGTGACCTGTGTTTTGTCGCAATATACAAAATCGACATCTTTCAGCAATGTCTTGCCTTGACCTTCAGTTACCAGTTTTTGTGCTTTCTCAAGCAGGGGCTTAAGTGGCTTTTTATAGCGTGTTTCGTAGTTCTGCTGGCTGTATTCAGTGGTCATTACCTGGGGAGCCAGCAGGTAGACATGGCTAATAGTACCGTCACTGGTGCTGGCAGCATAACGCGCGGTCTGGTTGCCGCCACGTGAATGTCCCAGCAGTACAACATTTTCCATACCCTTTTTTTTCAGCCAGTCATGCCACAGGCCGATTTCAGTCACCGCATCCGTATGCAGGTGAGTATGCGGTGTCTGGCAGTCATACATACCTTTGCGATCGCTCAAACCGTAGCTCAGCGAAATCGACAGGCTGCTGATTTCCATTTCCTCGAACATGGATTGCAGGCCGGCCATGATCTCCATGTTGCCATGTGCCAGCGTGCCATGCGTCATGAGGATGACGGGCCCTGCAGGCCAGTTGCCATCAACCTTGACGAGGTTGGCATTCAGCGTCAGGCCATTGTGTGAAATCTGTACCTGTTCAGCGAAAACGGCCACGGACAGGAACAGAAAAAGTAAAAGTGCAGGGACAAGGGTAAGGAGTTTTTTCATTGTTTATGAACCGAATTGAATGAGTAGATATTTTGTCATCCCCGCGGAGGCGGGGATCCAGTGATATTTCCCTGATGGACTCCCGCCTGCGCGGGAGTGACGGTTTAAAGTTATTAATGTTCTAGATACAGTTTAGATAATAGTCTCAAACTGACAATAGTGAGTTTTATAGCTGCTCGGTGATATTGACCTTGAGTTTCAGCGTTTCGCCCGGCTGTAAATGACGTTTATTCAAGCTGTTCCAGCGTTTCAGGTCTGATACGGAAACATTGAACTTGTCGGCAATACGCCACAGTGAATCACCTTTGCGAATCGTGTATCTAATGTTGCTGGTGCGGTTGGCCGGTGTGTCATTAAGCGCGAGCAGGGTTTTGTTGCTGCTCTTTTCAGTCCATAGCACCAGTTTCTGGCCGATATGCAGGGGGTCACCCGGTGCGATGCCGTTCCAGCTGGCGATACGTTTATGTGAAACCTTGTAACTGCGGGCAATATCCCAAAGGGTATCTCCAGGCTGGACCACGTGTTCGACTTTGCTGCCTTTGCGTTTTACTGATTGCTTGTTCTTTAAGCGCTGGGCAACGCTGAGTTTGTAGGCATCGGAATTTTTGCTGGCCACCGGAATCAGCAGGTGTTTTCCTGCGCGAATACGGGAGTTTTTTAACTTGTTGATATCCTTGATGATATCGACAGTGGTGTTGTGTTTCTTGGCGATCTTGCCCAGCACGTCTCCCTTTTTAATCTTGTAGCGCTGCCATTCAACCAGGTCATTGGGGTCAAGTTGCACCAGTTGTTGCAGAAAACTCATTTTATTGTCTACTGGAACCAGCAAATGCGCTTTTTTGCCAGGTTCAGTCGCCCAGCGATTGTAGGCCGGGTTAAGCTGATAAAGTTCCTCGATACTCAGACCGGCCATATCGGCGGCCTTGGCCAGGTCAATCTGGTTATCGATACTGACTTGTGCCAGTTTGGGCTCGTTGGTAATGGGGCGCAGCGTCAGGCCAATTTCGTCAGCATCAGCAAAAATCTGGCTGATGGCGAGCAATCGCGGCACATAGGTCATGGTTTCTTTGGGCAGCTTGAGAGACCAGTAATCAGTCGGCAGTTTTTTCTTTTTGTTGTTACGAATGGCACGCCGTACGGTGCCAGCACCGGCATTATAGGAGGCCAGGGCCAGGTTCCAGTCGCCATCAAAGCGCCCGGCCAGTGATTGCAGGTAGTCCAGTGCTGCCCGTGTTGACTGCATGACATCACGGCGGCCGTCATACCACCAGTTCTGATGCAGACCATACATGCGTCCGGTGGAAGGAATAAACTGCCAGAGTCCGGCTGCGCGTCCCGGTGAGTAGGCAAAGGGCTGGAAAGCACTTTCTACAACCGGCAACAACACCAGCTCAGTAGGCATATTGCGTTTCTCGGCTTCTTCGAGAATGAAATGCAGGTAGGGCTCGGCACGTTCCTGTACACGTTCAAGGTATTCCGGGTGTTTGCTATACCAGTTATATTCTCGTGCGAAACGCTTGTTATCGGGTTTATGCAGCGCATAACCTTTGAACAGCCGGTCCCAGATAACTTCAGGATCTTTTGTTACTGAAGGGGTTTCAGGCATGGAAACCGCCTGGGTGCTTTCAGGGAGACTTTCCGTTAACTGCTGAGGATTTGAGTTTTCAACAGATGTCAGAGTAACATGCTGGAAATCATTTTTTTTCCAGGACAGGGACTGGCACCCGCTTAACAACAAGGCAAAAATAAAAAACAAGAGGATAGGACGAAAAACCTGCATAATGCTTTAACTTTAGTGTTTTGTAACAGCACAAACTTCAAACTGGGTTCAACTATACGTGATAAGCCGTTCACAAACAAAGGGTTTACCGCAGCAAATTGCGGCAACAGACGTCATTGACTGGTTTGCCACCGATACCGGGGCATCTGTCCTGGCCGAAGAACGCACGGCTTTCGGGCGTCTTGCCGACCAACTGTTCGGTTTTCAGTTGCTGCAGTTGGGTTTACTGGAAAGCGAAAAGCCCATGCTGGTCGATACCGGCATCAAAAACCAGACACTGGTGGGAAATTTCCACTCGAGTAGCTGGAAAAATTACCTGGTAGCAGAACACGACAGCCTGCCAGTGCTGACAGACAGTATTGATGCGGTTCTGTTACCCCACACGCTGGATTTTTGTCTCGATCCGCAAAAGGTATTACTGGAAGCAGAACGCGTACTGATCCCTGAAGGGCGCCTGATTATTTCCGGCTTCAATCCTTTCAGTCTTTGGGGTATTGTGAAAACCATAAAAGGAAAATCCAGTGCTGTACCCATGAATGCCCATTTTGTTTCCTATACTCGCTTACATGACTGGCTGTCATTGCTGGGTTTTGACGTGGAAAAAACCGAGGTGCTGATGTTCAGGCCCCCCCTGGAAAGCACCGGGTTGATGCATAAACTTGAATTTATGGAGAAACTGGGTTCCCGTATCTGGCCAAGGTTTGGGGGTGTCTACCTGATTCGGGCGGTCAAGCGTGTATCGACGCTGACACCGGTTGTTCCCTTATGGAAACGCCGTCCCCGGTTGTTATCACAGGTCGTTGAACCATCTACTCGTGGAGTCAATCGTGGCAAAACAGGTTGAGCTGTTTACGGATGGTGCCTGCCGTGGCAATCCCGGTCCGGGGGGCTGGGGGGTGTTGATGCGTTACGGCGATCATGAAAAACAGCTGTATGGCGGGGTAAAGGAAACCACAAACAACCGTATGGAACTGACTGCCGTGATTGAGGGGCTTAACAGCCTGACCAGAGAGTGCAGCGTCAAGATCACGACCGATTCGACCTATGTCAAAGACGGTATTACCAGCTGGATTCACAACTGGAAAAAACGCAACTGGAAAACCGCTTCCAAAAAGCCGGTCAAGAACCAGGATCTGTGGCAGGCGCTGGACAAGGCGGTTTCTGAGCATGACGTGGAATGGGCCTGGGTGAAAGGGCATTCCGGGCACCGCGAAAATGAAATCGCCGATGAACTGGCCAATCGTGGAATCGATGAACTCTAGACAGCAAAGTTAAAATTCACTTATGAGACAAATCGTACTGGACACCGAAACCACCGGCCTGGAATGGCAGCAGGATCACCGCATCATCGAAGTGGGGTGCGTGGAACTGGTGGAACGCCGCTACACGGGTAACAACTTTCATCAATACCTGCAGCCCGATCGCATCATGGATGCGGAAGTCATCGAGGTACATGGTATTACCAATGACTATCTTAAGGATAAGCCCCGTTTTGAGGACATTGTCGATGACCTGATGAACTACCTGCAGGGTGCAGAGCTGATTATTCACAATGCGCCGTTTGATGTCGGGTTTCTCAACTATGAACTGAAGCGTTGCGAATCTTCCTGGGGTACACTGGAACAGCATTGCAGGATTTCTGACTCGCTGGTGATGGCGCGCGAAAAACATCCCGGACAACGCAACTCCCTGGATGCGCTGTGCGGGCGATATCATATCGATAACTCCAAGCGTGTGAAGCATGGCGCCTTGCTCGATGCCGAGATTCTGGCTGATGTCTACCTGGCGATGACCGGTGGTCAGAAATCATTGATCCTTGAAGCGGATAGCGCGGATGAATCCGCCAATGGAGGGGTGAGGCGTTCACTGACGGAATTTGGCAACCTGCCCATCGTCAGGGCGACACAAGCTGAACTGGCACAACATGAAAAATTTCTGGATATGATGGATGATTCCTGTATCTTTCGCACTGGCAGCTGATGGATTTCGAATGGAACTGAATAAATGGCTGAACCTGTTGAAAAAAGGATAAGGCTCAAGCCTATACCGGATAATCTGTACAAGATTTTAAAAAAACCGCAGATATCCACCATGCTCCATGCTGAAGCCATGGGATGGCACCTGTGGTTTGTCAGGCGGCGCCTCTTTACTACCGTAATACCGGTGATGCGTGACGAATGGAAAGTGGAAACCGCCGTGATTGAAGAAGATGGAAATTTCAACACCAGTCATGGTCTAAATTTTCGACCTGACCCCGAATAGTATCCTGCATAGCCTCCCGAGTAATGCCCAGACTGATTCCAAGGCTAATTCCCTGAATAGATACATGATAATAAAGGGTTTTCTCGTGAAGCTGATTCTGGAATAATTCCCAAAATTTATACTATTACGGAGAGTATCCCGTGCTGAAAAAACTGTTTTTACCCCTGTTGGTGATTTTCTTCCTGTCCGGCTGTTCCGAGGAAATCCTTTATTACAATGTCGATAACCAGAAACTGAAAACCATGCTGGATGAAGGTGTCACCATTATTGATATCCGTCGCCCGGAAGAATGGAAACAGACTGGCGTTGTTAAAGGCAGCCAGAAACTGACTTCCTTTGATCAGGGTGGCCGCCTGATGCCGGGCTTTCTTCCGGCATTTACCAGGAACATCAGCAAAGACCAGCCTGTTATTCTGATCTGCCGCACCGGTAACCGCACGCGGGCACTGTCAAACCATCTTTCAAAAGAGCTGGGTTATACCAATGTCTACAATGTCAAATACGGTATTACCAACTGGATACGTGAAGGCAACCCGGTAACCCGAATTTAATCAAATCACACATCAATTCCCTGAAAGGCGGGAAACAGGTTCCTGTTTCCCGCCTTTATCCTGTAACCGCCAACTGACAAGTTTGAGTCTTTCTTCGTCTCACGCTTGATTTACCAGGTCATTTATTGTCCCGGACAATACGGCAAATGATAAAGATCACTAAGTATTTACCCTTGGTTGTGGAATTGTGCTAACTTTATTTTGATTAATTCTAAAAATAGCCACAAAAACACTCAGGATGAATAAAATAATAATAAGCACAAGGAACTCGAAGCCCAGGTGCCAGGCAGCTCCAGGCCAGTTAGGGTTTGTCAGGGCAATAGATTATCAATGAAATACTTTTTTCATTTGATCAATTCCAGATTGTCCTGGCGATTGTATTTGCTGTTTTTTGTGGCTGCGATTATTCCGATATTGATACTTGCTGCATCCAGTTATTTACAGGTCAGTAAAGAGCTGCGTACCCAGAGTCATGCTCAAGTCAGGGAAATGTCCGAAGACCTGAGTATGGATATTTCAGAAAGGGTTCATCACCTCAGCAACCTGTTTTCAATGCTGTTGAATTCAGGGCAGTTCAACACCCAACAGGCCTATAATCACTATCTACAATCATCCCCCTCGAAAAACCTTTTTAAAATTACGCATGACAAACGTGTAGAGACTATCGCGGGACAACCGAGTGGTGTATCGCAAAAGTTTATTAATGAGGCTTCCAACGCCTCGGTCATGAATGAGGTCGCTATCATCGTCGATAAAGATGCTGATAGGCGGATTTACCTGCTATTCAAAGCAGGTAATGAAACCGTCTTTGGAAGTGAAGTATCAGCAGCCGAATTATGGAATAGCGAATATCTGAGTACCCTCGATGAGAAGGTTTGTGTTCTTTTTATGGACGCAACGCCATTGTATTGCAATTACTCACCGGATCAATCCTGGTTAGCGCAATTTAAAGAAAAGGCAATACTGACTGATACTGGTGAGTTTCAATGGCAAGGTAATGAGGCCGGATTGTTCAGTGCTCACCGTACAATATTATCAGCTCAACATTTATCCTTTCCCGAATGGAAGATTGTTGTCAGTGTGTTAGAAGAAGAGATAATGAAGCCAGTCTTTGACTTTCAGAGCACCTTTATCAAGGTGCTGCTGTTGACTTTGGCTCTGGTTGTTCTGCTCAGTTCACTTTCCATTAACAACACACTGAACCCATTAAAACAACTCGTCTCTGCCACCAAAGGGATCGCCCGGGGAGACTTTTCACAGAGAGTGGAGCTTGATAGCGAAGACGAGTTTCACGAGCTGGGGGAAGCATTTAACACGATGGCCATGAGGCTGGGCAGCCAGTTTACTTCTTATAGTATCCTCACTGACCTGGATAACTCATTACAACGCTCCAATACGCTTGAAGGTATCAGTCAGGCATTGCTTGAGTCATTTAATCAATGTGAGAAAACCAGGCTTTTGACGATTGGATGTATTAATCCCAACGACAAGCAGTTATTGATCTGGAAATCTTTGTCTGATCCGGATGACCGCGGTTTCAGTAATTATGATGCCATAGCTTTGCAGGGCTCATTTGCCGCTCCAAAAAAGATCTGGAGAGGCAATATGGTGGAACTACACAAGCTGCTGCCCATGTTGGGAGAACTGGAAACCAGCGAGAGGCAAAGCCTGCTCTATTTACCCGCTATCAGAGAAAATGCTGTCGTCGCTTTTGTTGTTGTTGAAGTCAACGAAACTTATTACCTGGAAGCAGATGAAGAAATCATTCCGCTTATCACGCAAATTGTCGATTTATTCGGAATTAAGCTGGAAGCCTATTTTCTGGGGCAGAATTTGCATTTCATGGCCCATCATGACTCTTTGACCGGCCTGCCAAACAGGGGATTCATTCTTAATGCAATTGAAAAACTCATCAATGAAATGGATCATCCCCACAAGGGTGGTGCTGTTATCCTGGTCGATCTGAACAAGTTTAAATCTATCAACGATACGCAGGGGCACGCCGCGGGTGATGAGTTACTTATTCAGGTAGCCAGGCGCTTTAAACATGTGATGCGCCAGAATGACATTATCAGTCGCCTGTCAGGTGATGAATTTATTGCGGTTTTGACCAACATACCTGAAAACATGCAGATCGATATTGCCACCCGTGGCGCCAAGCGTCTCAATAAAGCCTTGTCTGACCCTTTTAAAATTGGCGAAATACAGCATGATATTACTGCAAGCATGGGCATCGCTTTTTATCCCAGGGATGGTACCACGCCTGCTGCGGTTCTACAGGCTGCCGATGCTGCCATGTACGCTGTCAAGGATGACCCGTCATCCGGTTTTTACGGCTTTTACTCTGAAGAGCTGCATAATAAATTGCTGGGCCAGATTGAGATTGAGCGAGCCCTGATCCCGGCCATAAAGAATGAAAGCTTTGTGCTTTATTACCAGCCCGTGTTTGATAAAAGCAAGGGGCGAATTATTTCCGCGGAAGCCCTGGTACGCTGGGAACATGCCGAGAAGGGAATCATCAGGCCGGATATTTTTATCTCTATCGCAGAAAAGTCCAGCCTGATAGTAGATTTAGGCAAGTGGGTAGTTCGACAGGCTTGTGAAGACCTGGCGAACTGGAAAAAAAGCGGTTTCCAGCTAAAACATATTTCTGTCAATGTTTCTGCACGGCAGCTGAATAATGATCAGTTTCCTGCATTCATCGCGCAAACATTAGAGGAATATCAGCTTGAACCGGACAACCTGGTACTCGAAGTTACCGAAACAGCCATCATGGACAATTATGAAACCGGGAAAAATATCATTGATAATTTACGCAAAATGGGTGTGAAGATCAGTATTGATGATTTCGGCACCGGCTTTGCTTCTTTGAGTTATCTGAAATTATTACCAGCAGATTATTTGAAAATAGACCGTATTTTCGTCATGGGACTACCTGAAGATACGCATGATGGTGCGGTGATTGAATCACTGGCGACACTGGGTACTACTTTTGATTTGACCCTGATAGCGGAAGGTGTTGAAACGACCGAACAGGCTGAATACCTCTATGAAAAAGGTGTGAGTTATCTTCAGGGCTATTTATTCAGTAAACCATTGCCCCCGGATAAATTTGAGCAACTGCTATAAAGACCTGCTCTTGTGTGACGATATCTTATTTAACATCACAAGGTGCGCATATGAACAATAAAAAATTATCGCTACTTATCTTTTTGCTGCTTTATTCATGTTCCCTGTTTGCGCAAACAGCTGATAAATACCGTATTGCCGTGGTGGATAGCTACCATGAGAGTTACCGCTGGTCTATCGGCACACAAGATGGTTTTGCAAATGGCCTGCTGGATTTTGGCTTCCTGGACAACAGGGAACAAATAAAGTTTTTCAATGAAAACCATCATGTGGAATCATCCAGGGCTGTGATTACACGTTACTGGATGGACAGTAAACATAAAAACAGCCAGGTTGAAATTGCTGAAATACTGGCAAGTATCAGTGCCTCCCTGGAAAAATTTCAGCCGGATATTATTTTTCTGGGCGATGACAATGCGTCTAACTATTTTGGCAACGCATATCTGGATACTGAAACTCCTGTGGTTTTCTGGGGGATTAACGCTTCGCCGCTGAAATACGGTTTACTCGATTCAGTAGAGCAGCCCGGTCATAACGTTACCGGTATTTACCAGAAAAGTTATCACAAGGAAGGCATTGAACATCTGCTTAAACTGGTGCCGGGTATCAGGCGTATTGCCCTGATCTCGGATGATTCCCCCACCGGACGCTCCCATAGCAAAAGTTTTCACACCTCCATTCGAGAAGGCCTTATCGATATCGAAGCAGTCAAAATTGTGCGGACCAACTCTTACAGCAACTGGCAAAAAGAAATCCTGGAGTTGTCAACCAAGGTGGATGCTTTCCTGATTTCTACACATGCTACGATGAAAGATGACTCTGGTAATACGGTATCTACCGAGGATGCAGCCAGGTGGTATCTTGAAAATGTCAGCCTGCCGGAGGCTGTCACCAGCATCGTCTTTGTTAAAGAAGGCATGCTGTCAGCCATCAATGATTCACCTTTCAAACAGGGCTACGAAGCAGTGCGTCTTGGGAATGAAATATTGGTGAATGGTAAAGATCCGGCAACCCTGGCAGCTTATGCGCCCGAGCATGGTGGTTTTATGGTTAACAGTTGGCGTGCTGAAAAGCTGGGTTTGACCGACAGGGTGAAAGAAAACCTGCACATCATCAAGGAACTTGTCGATGTTAACGTTGTTGAGCAGCCATAGTTCACTGTAGACAGAATCGTAGCCGGATGAATATCAACAGACATTCCATCTTTACGCGTCTGCTGATGAGTTTTATCACGATGAATGCAGTAATTATCCTGATTGCTGTGTTTGTACATTACCAATTTGCTGTAAAGAGTAACTTGCAGACTATAGAAAGTGATCTGAAAACTTATCTCAAAAACAGTACAGAGCTGCTAAATAAAGGCTATTTCAGTGCTGTCGACAGTACACTGAAACTGATGGAGGCCTCTCCATCGCTCGTTAAAATCAGAACACTGCCTGAAAATGAAGCACGCCTGATTCGCTTTGACATTGAAAGAAATTTTGCAGATATCATTAAAACGAATCCCGGGCTTTTCCAGTCTATACGTTTCGTCAATATTGCAGGTGATGAACAGGTGGTTGTAGAAGGAAAAAAACGTCTCAGGAAATACAAGTCGTTACTGCCCGGAAATAATAACTCAACTGATCATCAGCCACTGATAGATACCTTTCAACAGTTACAGTCGTTGGAGCCGGGCTCACTTTTATATTCAAAGATTGAGAATGAAGCTGGTCACCTTCATTTCCATGTGGGTATTGTGCTGTCAGAGCCCGATGTTGGCGGTTTTGGCGGTGCCGTGATTGCTGAAGTCAAGCTGGATGAATTTGCAAGTTATTTCAACAGTATTCGCTATCTTGGAGAGCCGGTCTCCTTGTTACAGACAGGGGATGAGGTCACTGGGGTGGGGCTTGCTTCTTCCAGGCTGGATGATGCTGCAGATGTTTATTTCAATGATATTTTTCCGGGTACATTTATGTCCGACGAGCCCTTTGTAAGGCTCATCATCAGTCTGCCTGAAAAGATTCTCAATGAACAGCTGAACCAGATCATAATGACGGCTTTGATGGTAGGCATTTTAGCCTTATCGCTTACTGCTGTTGTTTCCTACCTGGTCGCTATAAAGATCGTCAGGCCCATCAAGCAACTGGCCGAAGTAAGTAAACGTTTTTCAGAAGGAGATTTCTCGCCGATCAGGAATATACAAGGCCAGTCAGAAATCGACTCGCTGGTGGTTGCGCTTAATTCCATGGCTGAAACAGTCGCTGAGAATAAAAGCTATCTTGAAACCCTGGTAAACAAGCGCACCTCGGATTTATTCATCGCCAAGGAACAGGCTGAGCTGGCTAATGTTGCAAAAAGTCGCTTTCTGGCCAACATGTCACACGAATTACGAACGCCTATGCACGCGATTCTGAGTTTTGCAGATCTCGCAAAAAAACGCGTTGATGATGAAAAAGCTACTCGCTTCCTGGAAAATATCTCAACCAGTGGCAAACGTCTGACCGGTTTATTAAATGATTTACTGGATCTTTCCAAGTTTGAAGCAGGCAGATTCGAAGCCCAGTTCAGAGAACATGATCTGGACGAATTAACCGGTCAATGTGTCAAGGAATTACAAAGCCTGGCTGATGACAAAGCACTGACCATTGAACAAAATTGCGGTACTGATCTGGTTGGGAAATTCGATGAAAAATTATTAATGCAGGTCACAACCAACCTGTTGTCTAATGCGATCAAGTTCAGTCCTGAAGGTGGGAGAATACGTATCAGTGTTTCACGTATACATACCGCATTGAATGGTGTTAAACAGGACCTTCTGGAATGGAAAATATCAGACCAGGGTATTGGTATTCCTGATACCGAGTTAGACAGTATCTTCGATCGCTTTGTGCAAAGCAGTAATACGATGACTGCAGCTGGTGGTACCGGTTTGGGTTTGCCAATTTGCCGGGAAATCGCCCGCATTCATCACGGCATCATATGGGCAACGAGTCCCGTGACAATAGACGACATGCCAGAAGGGGGTGGCTCTACCAGGGGTACGACTTTTCAGCTGCGTATTCCTGTGATACATGCCGAAGTTCGGGATAATTAATTCCCTGTCATACGTTCAGTCTTCATTCAGATTGGTCACACTATAGTTCATTACAAAGGGAGAGGTAATTAACTTATAGGAGATCAAGATGAATATTATTAAGACACTGATGGTAGTACCCATAGCCTGCCTGGTTTCAATGCCAGTATTCGCTCACTCATACGGATATGAAGGATATTCACGTTTCGACAAGCGAGCGGAGCGACAACAATCGAGGATCAGAGAAGGAGTAAAAAGCGGTGAGTTGACCCGAAAAGAAGTTGGCAAGCTGCGAAAGCAGCAAAAAAAGATTGCCCGCACCGAGCGCAGATTCAAAAGTGATGGTGCTTTTACCAGACATGAACACAAAAAACTTAACCGGTTACAGGATAAAGCCAGCAACAGGATTTATCGATTGAAACACAATGATGTGAGCAGAGATCGTCATCATAGGCATCATAAGTCACATCGTGGACATTATCGCGGCTGGTATAATAAACCACATCAGCATGATTACGGTTATCGTAGATATGGTGATGATGGATGGGCACTGGTATTAAGGCTTGGTGACTATTTCTAAACGGTGACTGGCCTGGTTATGATAAAGCCCACCAGGATTGGCTCTGGTGGGTTTGCGTTTGTGGAGTTTAAGAAGATGGGTAACACAGCATTGATCACCGGTATTAGCAGGGGGCTCGGTAGAGGGCTGGCTGAAGTTTTTCTTGAAGAGGGCTTTCAGGTCTTTGGCTGCAGCCGCTCTGCAGCAACTTTTGATAACAACCTCCATCATCTTGCATGTGACCTGTCAAAAACCGTGGAAATTGATCAGTGCTTCGACAGTTTATTGTCAGAAGTTCAATCACTGGATGTAGTTATTTTGAATGCCGGTATTGTCGGTGAAATAAAAGATATGAGTATGACCGGTGTCGAAGAACTTGAAAATATGATGACCGTGAATGTCTGGTCAAACAAGGTGATACTGGATTACCTGCTGCAATCGGGTATGCAGGTCGGGCAAATTCTGTTGATGTCTTCGGGAGCTGCTGTTCTCGGCAGTAGAGGCATGGGCGGCTATGCGCTGTCCAAGGCAGCGTTAAATATGCTGGCTAAACTCTATGCTCATGAGTTCACTAACACTCACATCACCTCGATTGCACCAGGACTTATCGATACCGACATGATGGGTTATCTGTGTAACGATGCCGATAGCCAGGCCTTTCCTGCGTTACAGCGTTTAAAGGATGCCAGGGGGACCGATGCCATGCAGTCGCCTCAAGTTGCCGCAAGCAAGATATTGCAAGCACTTCCGGCATTAAAAGACTTTGCTTCAGGTAGTTTTGTCGATTTAAGACAAATATATTATCCGGATGAATATGCTGAGCTGATGAAGTTGAGCAAAACGCTCCGTTAAACAACACTGATTATCGAAACTGGTAATGCACACCAAACTTGATCGACTGCGGATCAGTCAGTGAAGAAGGCGGAGTATCGAACGGTGCTGATGCCTGAATCGCTGTTGCTGTTGCCTGGCGTAATAGTCTATGGCCTTCGAACAGTTGCAGGGACACGATGCTGCCATTGTCGTCAAGCTTGAGTTCAACTTTCACCGTTCCCTGGATATTTCTGCGTCGGGCCTTTGTTGGATAAAACTTGTTCTTTTCGATTTGAATGAGTATTTCGTTGATGAACCGGTCTTCCTGTTTCTGGAGCGCATGTTTGTCTTCGACAACTATCAGCGGTTGGTTGGCTTTCACGGCTGCCTGAATGACAGGTGGTGCGGACTGTCTGGGTACTTTTGGATTGTTGGGTTCAGCAAGCGGTTTTTGCGGTTTTGGCTTGACTGGGCTTTTCTGTTTGATTTGTTTGGTCTGTTTTACCTGCTTGATTTGTCTGATCTGTTTGGCAGGCGTATTTTGCGACT
>Ga0180433_10006807_pt1 | contig 14832 bp, 9 predicted proteins | sample SS_ome_8_FD_132980 | JGI IMG/M metagenome (GOLD analysis project Ga0180433, IMG submission 132980) | Hypersaline lake sediment archaeal communities from the Salton Sea, California, USA - SS_1_D_1 metaG | ecosystem: Environmental > Aquatic > Non-marine Saline and Alkaline > Hypersaline > Sediment... | reverse complement strand
GAGGTATTGGGAGTGGGAGTCGTTCCCAGTCGTGGCCTGCATAAAGGCGTTGTCGTCAATATAGAAGAAGCCAAACAGTCCATTGCCGCATCGTTGAAAGAAGCTCAAAGAATTAGCGGCATACGTATAGATTCTGCTTATGTTGGGGTTACCGGCAGACATGTGAGTAGTCTGAACAATCGGGGAGTAATAGCTATTCCCCGAGATGATCGGTTAGTGCGCACGGATGACCTTAAACGGGTACTATCTGCGGCTCGCAATATCCCCGTCGCTGAAGGAAAGAAGGTGCTCCACGCTATTCCTCGGTACTATGCCCTGGATGGACAGGAAGGAGTCAAACAGCCGGTGGGAATGCATGGGTCCAGGCTGGACGTGGAAACCCATATCATTACTGCTTCAGTAACTTCCATACAGAACTTGGCCAAATGCGTTCGTGCTGTGGGTGTTGAGGTTGAAGACCTTATCCTTGAGCCACTGGCTGCCGGAGAAGCAGTATTGACTCCGGAAGAAAGAGACACTGGTGTCATTATGGCTGACATGGGTGGTGGTACCACCGATATAGCGGTATTCAAGAACGGCAGCATTTACCATACCTCCATCATTCCCGTAGCCGGATATCAGGTAACCAGCGATCTTTCCATAGGCTTGGGCCTACCTTTCGCTATTGCGGAGAAGATGAAGAAGCGATATGGCAACGTCATGCCTGATGCAGAAATGGATCAGACAGTCCAGGTAGGCATCGAGAATGGTCACAGCGCGTCCTACAAGGATCTGTGCAGCATTGTCCGGGCCCGAATGGAGGAATTGCTGCAGCTCATACTGCTGGAGATGCCCACCAGTGATTACCATAACCTGGCACCTTGTGGCCTGGTGCTGACAGGTGGCACAGCCAACCTGTCCGGGCTTGACGAGCTAGGGCAGCAAATGCTGCAAATGCCGGTGCGTAAAGGCCGGCCCTTGAACACGGGCATCTACGGCATTTCCGATATCCTTCATGACCCGTCGTATGCTACTACCTTAGGACTTGCCCTATGGCAGGTTCGAGGCAAGGAAGCATCCACTTTTCGAGAGAAAAGGGCTGGCAATTGGAGCGGCTTTCTGCGCTTTCTTAGAAAGCTGCTTCGTGCCTGATTTGTGAAAGGAGGTTAGAATGGCAAAGCAAATTTATACTCCAACTCCAGCAAGAATCAAATCTATAGGCATTGGTGGCGCCGGTAGCAATGCCATTACACGTATGGTGCGCGAGGGGATAAAAGGCGTTGACTTCATAGCCATGAATACCGATGGTCAGGCTTTGGCCTTGGCTGAAGCCCCTACCCGAATCCAACTGGGTGAGAAACTGACCCGGGGATTGGGTGCTGGTGGCGACCACAAAATTGGAACCAAAGCGGCGGAGGAAAGCCGGGACGTAATCGACGACCTCATTCAAGGTGCCGATATGGTATTCATTGCCGCGGGCATGGGGGGTGGCACAGGTACAGGCGGCATTCCGGTGGTGGCTGAAGTGGCTAAGCAGAGCGGCGCTCTCACCATTGCGGTGGTGACCAAGCCCTTCACTTTTGAAGGGTCGCATAGAGCGCAAGTAGCCGAGGAAGGGCTGGTTGAACTCTCCAACAAGGTCGATACTCTTATCATCATCCCTAATGACCGCCTTCTTCAGCTGTGCGATGCCAAGACCACCGTGGACAGTGCCTTCAGGCTGGCAGATGACGCCCTGCTATTGGGAGTCCAGGCCATTTCTGAAGTAGTCACCATCCCGGGTCTAATCAACCTGGACTTCGCCGACATAAAGTCGGTGATGAAGGACGCTGGCCCGGCTTGGATGTCGGTTGGCAGAGCTGGCGGACAAAGTCGCGCTACCGAAGCGGCCAAAGCTGCTCTGGCTAGTCCCTTGCTCGACGTATCTGTAAACGGGGCGACCGGGGTGCTATTCAATATCACCGGCGGACCCAGTCTCACTTTGTTCGAGTGCAATGAGGCTGCCCAGGTCATCAGCCAGGCAGTAAACCCCAATGCCAACATAGTGTTTGGTGTGGTATATGATCCCAAGATGGATAGCGAGATTCGGATAACCGTTATCGCTACGGGCTTCGCCAAGGCAGAGGGGAAGGGTATATACAGCGCCGAGGAACTGCGACGCCTCATAAGAGGTGGTAGCGACGCTCTCGACGTGCCCTCTTTCCTGCGCCGTGGCCAGAAGTTGCCTGTCTCCCATCTGGAGGATACTAAAGCGCACAGTTCGGTAGCTCCGGAGCCAACCAAAATATCGAGACAGTAAACCTAAGCCTCATTAGAGAAAAGGGGTAGCACCTGCTACCCCTTTTCTCTGACCGCACCGCCGCTACCAGCGCAAAGGGCAAGGCTGTGGGCGGCATACCCACTGGCGGGGCTTGACGTTTCGGCTTATCTAGACGATAATCATGGCGGCCGGAGAGTCGGGCTGTCAATTGTGTATAGCCCTAACGACAAATGAAGCGTCTAACTGGCTGGCACAAGAGCACTTCTGCCAGTGCCCGACTCAGTGGATTCCGCGGACCCGATTGTGCTCGTTCTTGCCAGCGAGGATGCATTTGAATATTGATCCTGTTACGCTGACGAGTCTCTGATTCGCCATCATGAGGAGATTCTTCTATGGCTACTGGATAGTCCTGGCGGGGTTTCTCACCCTCACCCTGTCCTGCGGTTTGGCCTACTACGGGTTCAGCATTATGAACGCGCCCGTGGCAGACTGGTTCGGCTGGAGCCGTGGCCAGGTGACTCTTGGTTTCACGTGTCTCATGGTCGCAATGGCGGTTACTTCTCCCGTTGTAGGGCGGCTCACCGATAATCGCGGCCCACGCCAGGTCTTGATTATCGGTACCATCGTGCTGTCCCTCTCCCTAGCCCTGCTGAGCAGGACTTGGTCCCTCTGGAGCTACTGTTTGCTCCATGCCGGTCTGGGCCTGGGGATGACACTCTTGGGAGCTATTCCGATAAGCGTTCTCATACGCAGTTGGTTCCACCGTCTGCAGGGTACGATGCAGGGCCTGGCTTTTATCGGCATTGGCTTCGGGGGGTTTCTGTTTGGCCCTATCATTGGCAATTACCTCATCCCTAATCTTGGATGGCAGCGTACCTACCTAGTTATGGGGTTGCTGTCATTGGTCATAATGGCAGTGGTGATATTGTTTCTGGTCCGGGATCGGCCCCAGCAGAAGGGACTTTCACCCTACGGATCAGAGGCAGCCCGGACAGTGAATGGCCGCGAACCCGAGGCATTCAAGACACCGGGGCTCGGCCTTAAGGAGGCGCTGGGGACATCCGCTTTCTGGCTGATAGCTCTAAGTTCAGCAGTCTACGGCATGGGGCTGACCGGGGGGTTGCAGAACCATGTTGATATATTGACACGGTCAGCTCGGGGTTTTACTGTTGCCGATGCCACACTTGCAGTTAGCATCGTCGGACTGGCCAGCGCGGTGGGTAAATTTACCTTCGGTTATCTCTGCGACAGAATTGACCCCAAATATACCACGGCTATGGCTTACGCCTTCACTGCGGGATCGCTGGCTGCCCTGACTGTGGCATCGTCCACGTACCATCTGTGGCTCTACGGCATTTTTCTCGGTCTGGCAATGGGCGGTTGGGCACCAAATATGGCGATGTTGACGGGAAACTACTTTGGCCTGAAGCAGTATGGAGCAATACTAGGAAGCGTCCACCTGGTTTTTATGCTGGGTGAGGCGGTTGGGCCGCTGATAGTTGGCCTCGTTTATGACCAGACCGGTGCTTACAGTCCCATTCTTGTTACTCTTAGCGTGCTTTGCGCCGCTTCGATTCCGCTAATTATCATTATCAAGAAGTCTGGCCTGATTGCCAGAGCAAGGAATTCCTCGCAAACTTGAAGCCGGGGTGCTGCGCCTTCATCTATGGTATGTCGGGGGTGTGGGGTTATGCCCCGGCAATTGATGTTTGATATATGCGGACCAGAAGTTGCATTGTTCTGGCCCCTGTGGCATAATAGAGTAGACCTTTAAATCAGTCCAGTGAGGCTGGAAAGGGGAGACATGGTTCACCGACCCGAAAACAGACGCACCGATCCTGACCTCTTGCCAGTTCATAGGCAGGAGGTTTTTTGATGCCCGAGAAGGTTGTCCTGACCTCCAGGGAGATAGCGCGGGCGCTGGCTCGTATTGCACACGAGATTGTAGAGAAGAACAAGGGTGCGGAAGGGGTTGTACTGGTAGGCATGCGGACCAGAGGGGTGCCCTTAGCGAAGCGCATAGCTCAAATCATTGAAGGCTTTGAAGAAATTCCGGTCCCCGTAGGTGCTCTGGACATCGGCCTTTATCGGGATGATATTGCACCTTCACAATTGACTCCTCCGAACGAAAGCCACACCGATATCCCCGGCACAATCACCGATAAGCACATAGTCCTGGTTGATGACGTGCTCTATACCGGACGGAGTATACGCGCCGCTATGGATGCCTTGACTGACCTGGGGCGTCCCAGCTCTATTCAGCTGGCTGTGCTTATCGACCGCGGCCATCGAGAAATTCCCGTTCGGGCGGACTACGTAGGTAAGAACATACCCAGCTCCAGGGATGAGGAGATACAGGTTCAACTGGAGGAGGTTGACGGCGTGGATGAGGTGGTAATCGGAAGTCTGGCCAAGGGGCTATTCCGGAAAAACTGAAGGGAAAGCGACCATGCATCCGGGAAACAGAAATCTGGTGACCATAGACGATCTATCAAATGGGGAAATCCAAGCACTCTTTTCCCTGGCAGATGAGATGGCCGACTCCATAAATGCTCAGGCTGGGATATGTCAGGGAAAGATCATGGCCAGCCTGTTTTTTGAGCCGAGCACCAGGACCAGGCTCTCTTTCGAAGCCGCCATGCTCAGGCTTGGTGGACAGGTGATAAGTGCGGTGGACATAGGGGCAAGCTCGCTGGCCAAGGGCGAAAGCATCGCTGATATGGCCAAAGTGGTGGGTGGCTACGCCGATGTAATTGTCATCAGACATCCCTGGGAGGGAGCAGCCAGGGTGGTTGCCGACTACGCCGAGGTCCCTGTGATAAACGCGGGCGATGGTGGCCATGAACATCCCACCCAGACCTTATGCGACCTGTACACCATCAGAAAAGAGAGGCAGACTCTTAAGGGGCTCAGGATTGCTCTATGGGGGGACTTGAAGCACGGGCGGACAATACATTCCCTGATCTATGCTTTGGCCAGGTTTGGTGCCACCATCCTTTTCTATCCCGGCCCGGGGCTGGAGCTGCCGGAGCATGTGTCAAGAAGGCTAAGCACCGAGTATAAAGGTGAGTTGAAAAGGACCGGAGACCTGGACCGGGAAGCTAAAAGGGAGTTTGTTCCCATCGATGCCGTGTACGTGACCCCTAGCAGCCCGCATCAGCTGGCCATGATGCCTGACATAAGCATCCAGGTGGAACTGAAGGCAGGGGTTGATGCCCTTTATGTCACCAGGCTCCAAAAGGAAAGGCAAGCGCCCGTGGCGGAACGACCAGAGTCGGGAACAGGCTATCCGGTGGTGGATAGAAAGCTGCTGAGGGAGAAAGAATTTGAGAAAACGCTGGTCATGCATCCGCTGCCCCGTGTCGATGAGTTGGCCTGTGAAGTCGATTCTGATCCCAGGAGCATGTACTTCAAGCAGGCGGCTTACGGGGTACCGGTGAGAATGGCGCTCCTATCATTTTTGCTGGGCGCCAGGGAAATCCTGACTCGGAAAGAGGAGGACTTGTTCGTCAAGAAGACCGACTATCCGGTCTACAAGCGAGATTCGGGGGTCAGGTGCCCTAACAGGAACTGTGCCTCAAACCAGGAAACAGAGGTCAAGTACATAAAGCCTGAGTTCAAAATAGTGAGTCTTGACCCTGTAATATTGCGCTGCATCTATTGCGACCACGAGGTTCATCCCCGGTATGTGGCCAGTTCCGACTGGCATCAAGGAAAGCTGGAGAGCAAGAAATATCACAGTGCCGATAGCCACTGGGCCCGCAAGATCAGACCGGAGAATTTGATCGTCTTTCCTTCGGAAAAGGAAGCCCGGGCCCGGCAGTTCAAGCCCAGCAGGTCTGTTAGACATTGAATAGAGAAGGCATTTTTCTGCTTATCCGCGGCGGCCGCATAGTCGACCCCGGCCGAGGTATAGACTGGGTCGGGGACTTGCTTGTTGCTGAAGGGAGAATTGTGCAAATAGGAGATACCGTTGCGAAGGGAACTTCGGTTGCTGCCATACTCAACAAAGCAGAGAATCTGGACGCCGCGGGATTGGTGGTCTGTCCCGGCTTTGTAGATCTTCACTGCCATCTGCGGGAGCCAGGTTTCGAGTACAAGGAGACGATCGCTACGGGAACGAAAGCAGCCGCCGCGGGTGGCTTTGCAGCCGTCTGTTGCATGGCAAATACGCAGCCTCCTCTAGATGCTGTGACTGCTGTTGACTGGGTGCAGGAAAGAACAAGCAAGGATAGCTTGATTACCGTTCTTCCCATTGGCTGTCTCAGTGAAGGCAGAAAAGGCGAGGAATTAACCGATATGGCTGGGTTGGCTGAGGCCGGGGTGGTTGCTTTCAGTGATGACGGCGACCCTGTAGTAAGCTCCCAGCTGATGCGTCGTGCCATGGAGTGCAGCCGGGACCTGGGCTTGCCCATAATTGATCATTGCGAGGACAGGGCATTGAGTAGCGGCGGGGCAATAAATGAAGGACGTATGTCTACTGAAACGGGGCTGAAAGGGATTCCTGCGGTAGCCGAGGAGGTAATGGTCGCTCGCGACCTGGTTCTGGCCAGGGCGACCGGGGCCAGGGTTCACATCGCCCATGTCAGCACCAGGGGCTCGGTGCAGCTTATTCGCTATGCCGAAGACGAAGGGATTTCTATAACCGCTGAGGTCACACCCCATCACCTGACCTTGACCGAGGAAAGAATCCTGGGCGAGTCCTCGGACAAACCGTTCGATACCAATGCCAAAGTGAACCCACCCCTGCGTACCAGGGCCGATGTTGAAGCCGTAATTGAGGGGCTTAGAGATGATGTCATCGATGCTATTGCCACCGACCACGCACCCCATACTCTGGCGGACAAAGACTGCGAGATGGAGTTAGCTGCCTTCGGCATCAGCGGCTTTGAGACGGCCTTCGGCTGTCTCATGGATCTGGTGCACCGAAAAAAAGTAACTCTGACGCAGCTACTCTCTAAGCTGACCTGTGAGCCGGCAAGGATCATCGCTAGCAATGGTGAGCTGGGCACCTTGAAGTTGGGTGCCTTGGCTAATATCACCATACTCGACCCCGACCGGGAATGGACAGTGGATAGCAGCAAATTTGCCTCTAAGGGCAAGAACACGCCCTACGATGGCTACCGGTTCAAAGGCAGAGTGATGGCAACAGTAGCCAATGGCACCATAGCGTACATGGATGACTGGTTAGAGCGTCGTTTCGACTCTACCCCCTGTCGTTTCGAGCCTAACTGTCATTCTAGGCGAAGTGAAGAATCTCATGGGTAAGAAAGCGATTCTGGTCTTGGAGGACGGGTCTGTCTACGAGGGCCAACCCTTTGGTGCGGCGACCACTACATACGGTGAGGTGGTGTTCGACACTGGCATGACCGGGTACCAGGAAATGCTCACCGACCCATCCTTCGCCGGTCAAATCCTGGTGGCTACCTATCCGTTGATTGGCAACTACGGCGTCAATGAGTCCGATTCCGAATCCGGGCAAATTCAGGCCAGAAGCTTGGCCGTTCGGGAGTATTGCTCCCAACCCAGTCACTGGCAGAGCACCCGGACCTTGCACGAATTTCTACTGGCCTATGGCATCCCCGGGATCAGCGGCATAGATACCCGTGCGCTGACTCGCCACTTGCGCCTGCAGGGAGCCATGATGGGAATGGTGACGTCGGAAGTGACGACCGAGGAGGCATTGCAGGAGCTAAAGACCTTACCTAGGTATGACGCTACCGACTTTGTTCACCCGGTGAGCACCGAAAAGCCGTACGAGTGGCAATCCGGTGGGCCTGCTGCCGCGAGCCTGACTTCCCTATCGTCCCGACCGACCTCGGCCGCGAAGGAATCTCTCAAAATCCTGGTTATCGACTACGGCCTGAAATACAACATACTGCGTATCTTGAACCAGCTTGGCTGCCAGGCAATCGCTATCCCGTGCACCACTTCGGCGGCTGAGGTCCTGGCTCTGAATCCCGATGGCATTGTCTTGTCCCCGGGCCCAAGCAATCCCGTTCTCCTCGATGATCTCACGCATACGGTAAGAGAGCTTATCGGGCGCAAGCCGATAATGGGTATATGCTTGGGCCACCAGTTCGTAGGCAGGGCGCTGGGAGCACAGACATTCAAATTGAAGTTTGGACACCGGGGTGGCAATCACCCGGTGCGGGATTTGGCTAGTGGCAGGGTCTATATCACCGCTCAGAATCACGGCTACGCCATAGATGGTGATAGCTTGAAAGACGGACTTGAGATCAGCCACATAAACTTGAACGACGGCACGGTGGAGGGCCTTCGCCACCGGGAGCTGCCCATTCTGTCCATTCAATACCACTCCGAGGCCTCCCCCGGCCCGCTGGACAACATGTATCTGTTCGAACGATTTCTGGAGATGGTAAAAGGCTAAAAATAGAAAAGGGAAGCATGTCCGAAGTGTCTAAAGTCTTGGTGATAGGCTCGGGGCCGATAATAATCGGGCAGGCAGCAGAGTTCGATTATTCCGGGACACAGGCCTGCCGGGCTCTGCGGGAGGAGGGCATAACCACGGTTCTGGTGAACTCGAACCCGGCCACCATCATGACCGACGAGGGCATCGCGGACACCGTCTATATCGAACCCCTCACCGTCGAAGTCCTGGCCCGCATAATTGAGAGGGAACGCCCCGATGGCTTATTGCCTACCCTGGGAGGGCAAACGGGGCTCAACCTGGCAGTGGAGCTAGCCGACACCGGCATTCTGGATAGGTATAATGTGCGGTCCCTGGGCACCCCCATAGAGACAATCAAGAAGGCTGAGGAAAGGTCTCTATTCAAGCAGCTTCTTGTTGATATTGGCGAGCCTGTGCCGGCAAGTGCTACCGTGAAGTCGGTGGCAGAGGCAAAAGAGCTGGCGAGGACCATTGGTTTGCCTCTCATTGTCCGCCCTTCGTACACCCTGGGCGGCACCGGGGGTGGCATCGCCCAGACTATGGAAGAGCTTGAACAGATGGTCGCCAACGGCCTGGATTCCAGTATGAGCCACGAGGTTCTGGTGGAGCAATGCGTTCTGGGCTGGAAGGAAATTGAATATGAAGTCATGCGGGACGCTGCTGACAACTGCATCGCTGTCTGCTGCATGGAGAATATTGACCCTATGGGTGTGCATACCGGGGATAGCATCGTGGTAGCCCCCAGCCAGACTCTCAACGACAAGGAATACCAGATGCTCAGGTCGGCGAGTTTGAGAATCATAAGAGCGTTGAAGATTGAGGGGGGATGCAACATACAGTTTGCCCTGACTCCCAGTCCGATGGTGGCGGATAGATGGGCCCCCGACCAGAAAGGGGTTGCCCGGAGCGAATATCACGTAATTGAAGTCAATCCCCGTGTCAGCCGCAGCTCGGCTCTGGCGAGTAAGGCGACAGGCTATCCTATTGCTCGGGTTTCTGCCAAGATAGCTATAGGCAAAAGGCTTGACGAGATACCCAACAAGGTTACAGGCAAGACACTGGCCTCTTTCGAGCCAGTTCTGGACTACTGCGTGGTCAAAATCCCCAGATGGCCCTTCGACAAGTTCGCTCTGGGTGATCGGAAGCTTGGCAGTCAGATGAAGGCCACCGGCGAGGTAATGGCGATTGACCGGTCTTTTGAGGCTGCCCTACAGAAGGCAGTGCGGTCACTGGAATTTGGCAAACGCACCCTGCTATGGGAAGATCTGAGTTGGAAGAAAGAGGAAAGAATTGAATCCTTCCCTCTCCACCCTAACGACCTGAGACTATGGGCCATTATGGCGGTGCTACGAAGAGAAGGTACGCCCGAAGAGCTTTCCCAGGTCACTGGAATGGACCCCTGGTTTACCTACAAGTTCCAGAATATTGTGGCCATGGAGAGGCGGCTCCTTTCCGAATCCTTGACGCCGGAGTTGTTATGGGAGGCGAAAAGGTTGGGTTTTTCCGACGAACAGGTAGGTACTCTAGCAGATAGATTGCCGGAACAGGTAAGGCGACTTCGCCATGAATGGCAAATTCGCCCAGTATACAAGATGGTGGATACCTGTGCCGCCGAATTTGATGCTGAGACTCCTTATTTCTACAGCACCTACGACAGAGAGAACGAAGCTGAGCCTCTGGCGGGAGAGAAAGCGATGGTTATTAGCAGCGGGCCTATACGAATCGGGCAGGGAATCGAGTTTGACTACTGCTGCGTCCATTCGGCCTGGGCACTGCAAGAAGCGGGAATAAAGAGCATCATGGTCAATTCTAATCCTGAAACGGTTTCCACCGATTTCGATACCAGTGACCGTCTGTACTTCGAGGCGCTGGACGAAGAAAGCATCCGGGATATGCTGGAAAACGAGAGCAACAACTCCGGTTCCAGCGGGGGGACGCCTTCAATCGTTCAGCTTGGTGGACAGACGCCGCTGAATCTGGTTGGAGTCCTGGCCCGCAACAACCTGCCCATAATGGGCTCGAGTGCCGAGACTATAGACATAGCTGAAGACCGCCGCCGCTTTGAAGATTTTCTGGATCGGCTCGGTATTCCTCAGCCCCCGGGAGCTGGGGTGACATCCGTAGAAGAGGCGCTGAACATAGCCAAGACCCTGGGCTATCCCGTGTTGGTGCGTCCCAGTTATGTGCTGGGGGGCAGGGCCATGGAAATTGTCCACAATGAAAGTGAACTGATTCGTTATCTGACACTGGCTCTGGAAATGGATAGCCAGCATCCTGTGCTCATTGACAAGTACCTACAGGGTATAGAAGTCGAGGTAGATGCCATTTGCGATGGGGACAGGGTCCTTATTCCCGGGGTGATGGAGCACATCGAAAGAGCCGGCGTACATAGTGGTGACGCCCTGGCTATCTATCCGGGAATCAATCTGACCCAGGAAGAGGTAAATGCCATGGTGGATTACACCACCAGAATTGGGCTGGCTCTGGAGATCAAGGGACTGATGAACGTGCAGATGGTGATCATGAGGGAAAGTGGTCGTTCAGCTGTATACGTGTTTGAGGTCAATCCTCGCGCCAGCCGGACTGTGCCCTTTATGTCCAAGGTAACGAGTATACCTATGGTACGAATCGCCACCAAGATAATGGCCGGCGTTAGCCTCAAGGAGCAAGGCTATGAAGGTGGGCTATGGAGGAGACAAGATCTGGTGGGTATAAAGGCGCCCGTTTTCTCAATGTCCAAATTGACCGGAGTAGACAGCTACCTCGGTCCCGAAATGAAGTCCACGGGCGAGGTGATGGGCATCGACTACAGCTTTGAAGCGGCCTTGATCAAGGCACTGCTCGCCGCTGGATTGATGCTGTCTCAGGGAGTTAGCCTGCTGCTCAGCATCGCAGACAGGGATAAAGCTGAGTCATTGTCCCTGATTAAGCAACTTCATTCCTTGCGACACGAGCTCTACGCCACGGAAGGTACAGCAGCTATGATTGAGTCCATGGGGCTCCCGGTGAAAATGGTGACCAAGAAGCTGAGCGAGGGACACCCCAACGTTCTTGACGTGATTCACGATAACTCTGTGAGCGGTGTGATCAATACCATCACCGGCGGACGAATTCCCCTGCGGGACGGACTGGCTATCAGGCGCGCCGCCGCAGAAAAGAGGATACCCTGCTTCACTTCATTGGATACAGCGCGGGTAGCCATAGGAGCGATTGCAGATAGCAGCCAGATCTTCAACGTTCAACCGCTCAGAGAGTACTTAAGAAAACCAGAAGGCAAAAGTTGAAGATCAAATTTGCAGTTCAAAATGGGAAGTGTTCCCTTTCTTGTCTTTGCTCTGGCATTTTGCTGTTTGGTTCTTCAACTTTGATATTGTTTAGGTTCTAGCATGGAACAGACCCTGAGCACCATAAGTTCCAATGAGGAAGTCATACCTGGCGCAAATCTTATGTGGATTAGGGCGCCCGGTATAGCGGCGGCGGCTCAGCCGGGGCAGTTCGTCACGCTGCGCTGCGACGATTTCATGCTACGTCGCCCTTTCAGCATCCACCGGTCCTCTCTCTTGGGGGGCCAGGACTCGGGCGCGGGTGAACTTGCCATCCTCTACAGAATAGCGGGCGGAGGCACCACCTGGCTGTCGCGGCGCCAAACAGGTGAGAAAGTAGATATTCTTGGCCCCTTGGGTCAGGGGTTCAGTATTCCGCCTGTCGTCGCGGGGCAATCCAGGCACCTGCTGCTGGTGGCTGGAGGAATGGGCATCGCGCCGCTTTTCTTTTTGATGCAGTGTGCTTCGCCAAGGCACCTGATAACTCTGATCCATGGCGTCAGCACTGCCGCTCAGCTCTATCCCCGGGCAGTACCCCAGGCGGGCTCTTCTTCGGCCGCTAAGGATAGGAACGAGCTATCGTCTTTGCCGGAAAGAGTGCGATTCGTTCCCGTCACCGAGGACGGTAGCGCTGGCAGGAAGGGTACGGCCACTGAAGTCTTGCCTGATTTCCTTGGCTGGGCTGACCAGGTGTATGCCTGTGGGCCGGTAGATATGTACAGGTCGATGGCGGAGTTGTCGGGGTTGGGGAGGCAAAGTATTCTCAAACTGAGGAAATGTCAGGTTTCGCTTGAGGTGAGGATGGGTTGTGGTTTCGGCGCTTGCTATGGCTGCACCATAAGTACCAACCAAGGCATGAAACAGGTGTGCCGTGACGGTCCAGTATTTGAGCTAGACGAGATTATATGGCAGGAGGTAAGGATATGACTATAGTCACCAAAGACATCGCGCTTCAATCGAAAGGTAACTGCGAGGTTATCGACATAACCTCTCAGGTAGCCAAGAACGTCGAGGAATCCGGCATCAACAACGGAATAATCACTTTATTCATAGTGGGTTCAACCGCCGGAATAACCACCATAGAATACGAGCCGAATTTGGTTACCGATTTCAGGAGCATGTGGGACAGAGTGGTACCCCAGAGTATTCCCTATGAGCACAATAAGACCTGGGGAGACGGGAATGGTCATTCTCACGTGCGCGCTTCCACACTGGGAGCTTCACTGGTACTACCGTTTGCGAACAAGAGGTTGACTCTGGGCACCTGGCAACAGATAGTCTTCGTCGATTTTGACAACCGTCCCAGGTCCAGAAAGCTTACGGTCCAGATACTGGGTGAGTGAACAAGACTGGAGAGTACGCCAGCGAAAGGCCGCCTGGATCTTGTAGTAAACTGGCCTTCAATTCCTATTCAAGATTGCCAACAATTCCGCCAGGGACAGAGTGTTCAAGATGTGCCGCGACTCACACCAGGCCCGCCGTGCAACTCCGATACCGAATTGCATGAAGCCCAGATGTGCGATGCTGTGAGCGTCGGTGCCGATGGCAAGCTTCACTCCCAGATCTCTGGCCCGGAAGGCGTGAATGTCTCTCAGATCCAGGCGGTCGGGCATGGCGTTGATCTCCATGACCTTGCTATTCTTGGCTGCTGCCCGGAACACGGCGTCCAGGTCTATGGCTACGGGCTCACGCTCGCCCACGAGTCGGCAGGTGGGATGGGCGATTATGTCAACATCGGGATTTTCTATGGCGTCTATTACTCTCCGGGTCATCTTTTCCTCACTCTGGTTCATGGCGGAGTGCACCGCAGCAATCACTACATCCAGTTCAGATAGAACTTCATGTGGCAGGTCCAGGCTGCCATCTGCCCGAATATCAACCTCAATGCCGCTAAGCACCCGGATCCCCGTTAAGCGCTCGTTAACAGCTCTGATTTCAGCAACCTGCTTCCTCAGCCTCTCCACGTCAAGACCATGGGCAATACCTCGTCCGGCAGAATGCTCCGTGATGGCGACATACTGGTAGCCCATGTCTCGGGCAGCCGTCGCTATTTCCTCGATGGAATCATGCCCATCGCTCCATTCGGTATGCGTATGAAGGTTCCCCTTTATGTCGGTTGACTCCACGAGTTTGGGTATAGCTCCCTGCTCGGCCTTTTCTAGTTCCCCCTGGGCTTCTCTGAGTTCCGGGGGAATATACTGGAGCCCCAGGCGACGGTAGAATTCCTCCTCCGTAGAGAACTTCTCCAGCTTATCTGTGGCCATAACGGTTATCCCGTACTCGCTCAGCTTGAACCCCTGTCTGCGTCCTCTTTCTCTGAGGGCAATGTTATGCTGCTGGTTACCGGTAAAATACTGAAGCAGAGAACCGAAAGCATCATGCTCAACCATTCTCAGATCGACCTGTAGTCCTCCGCTGAGAATAGCGCTGGCCTTGGTCGGCCCTTGGGCCAGCACCTGCCCCACCTGGGGCAGGGTAACAAAAGCGTCTATGACCTCCTTTGGATTGCCAGAGGTGCCCATCAGGTCGATATCCCCCAGTGTTTCTCGAAAGCGCCGTAGGCTACCGGCGGGAGTCAGGTTTCTCACCCCGGGGACGGACCGGAGGGCGTTCAACATAGCCTCCACGGTGGAAAGCGCTTCGCCGATGGGAATGCGCTGGTCTTTGCGGCGCAATGCCTGAATCTGGTGAAGAATGTTGTTGGCGGTCTTGTCGCCAAGGCGGAAGACTTTGGCTACCCGTCCGTCACCGATCGCCCGTTCCAAATCATCTACCGAACTTGTCCCCAATTCTCTGGATAGCTTGCTGGCCGTCTTAGGACCGATACCCGGTATGGTCAGCAGGTTGGTAACCCCGGG
>Ga0180433_10006806_pt1 | contig 14836 bp, 15 predicted proteins | sample SS_ome_8_FD_132980 | JGI IMG/M metagenome (GOLD analysis project Ga0180433, IMG submission 132980) | Hypersaline lake sediment archaeal communities from the Salton Sea, California, USA - SS_1_D_1 metaG | ecosystem: Environmental > Aquatic > Non-marine Saline and Alkaline > Hypersaline >... | reverse complement strand
TTTCCGCATAATATATCAAATCGCTGTTTACTTCAATCGCGGTCTTGGCCCAGGTTTTCAGGACCGGATACCGGATTATCACCTCTTCATAGTCGGTATAGCTCATAATCTCACCTATGATGTGTCAAGGCTTTCGGTGATATGCACCTCCGCCTTGTCCTCCGGTTTTGCGGGTATGGTGAACTTGCCCCCCGATGCCGGGTTGATCTCGAATTCTATGTAGTATTTCCCCACGCTATCAGTGTCGCCGGATTGCCACTTGTACTCAAATTTTCCATTGGTGCCATCGGAGATATTGATACCCGTTGTCTGCCGATTGATCTTTAGCGTTCCGGCTGCGCTTTTCATGGTGCAGTAGATCGTGGCCCCGGTAATCGCCACAACGTCTCCGGCTGCATCCTTGACCTGTGCATAGTAATAGGGCTGCAGATCGTTTTGCTTGATATAGAAAGTTTCAATACTCATGGCAAAAATACCTTTCTGTCATCGTCTTTCTCAAAAACTCGCCGCAATGTATCCTTGTGAAAGAGCCTGATTTCCGTATCTTTCTCAAAAACTCGCCGTGTCCCTTCGATCTCAATCAAGTAACTGATAGTTCCGAATTCCGGCCAGAAATCATCTACCCAATAATTATCGGGCCAGAATTGGGCTGGCCAAAACCCTGCGGGCAATAGGGCCATTACGAACCATCCAGCGTATTGACGGCGGTGCGGTTGCCGTCAGAATCTACCGTTACAATCAATCGAGCCTTGCTGTCTCCAACGTCACGGAAATGCAAGGTGCTTGTGCCGCCCCCGCTCGTGATTCCGGTAAGCACACTCATGTCAATCCGCTGTTTCCTTAGCAGGGAATACCCGCTTTCAACCTCAGTTGCAAAGATCTCCGTTGCCAGGCTGCCCACATGCACGTCAAGGCTTGTGACCCGTATATCAAGAGAGCTTACGGCATTCATAACCGTTTGTGAATTAGGAAGTGTCACTATATGATCATTCAAGACTTCACTTGTCGGCAAGGTAATGATATGAGCATTTACCACCTCAGACGTAGGCAGCGTAATCATGTGAGCATTCAAGGTCTGTGAGTTAGGCAACGTGCTGATTTCGCTATGCAGGCCCTCCGAGGTTGGCAACGTATCAATGTGCGTCTTTAACGTCTCGCTCGTGGGTAGAGTAACAATATGCGCGTTTAGGGTCTGTGAAGTCGGCAATGTGTCAATATGAGATTTTAAGGTTTCCGAATTCGGGAGAATCCCGGTAAAGGCATCATAACAGGCCGACTGTACCTCGCTCTTGCTTGCCCCGCCACCGGCTGCGCCTTCACTGATACCCTGTAATGAATCATCCGAGGAAACAAAGGCCGAAGTGTCTCCGCCCGAGGCCATAATCAGGGAAAGCACGCTGAAATCCGCCACTTCCGTTGTAAGGTCCGAGCTATCAGCGACAATGGTTTTCATCAAATGGTCAAGATTCATATCTTGTATGACATCAAAGCAAGCACTTTGCACCTCACTGGCCGAGGCCCCGCCGCCTGCCGCACCCTCGGAAATGCCTTGGAGGGAATCGTCACTGCTCACAAAATTACTGACATCCCCACCGGCTGCCATCATGAGTCCTAGAACACTGTAATCCGCGACTTCATTCGTCAAATCGCTGCTATCCGTGACGACCGTTTTCATCAGGTGATCTAGGTTAACATCCGAAAGGGCTTTATCTGCTATCGTTCCAGCGGCTTCGGATGTGGGCAAGGTTACGATATGCGCGTTCAGAGTTTCACTTGTGGGAAGCGTTATTATGTGGGCATTAAGGGTCTCCGATGTAGCCAGCGTTGCTATATGTGCGTTCAGGGTTTCTGAGCTGGGTAAATATCCGGAAGTCGGAAAGTCTCCCATGCGGTGATAGTTAGATGTGACCTGTGCTTGGATTGAATCAACCTCTATGGCAATGCTAGATACTCGAACATCTACCGAGCTTATGGCATCCATGACGGTTTCGGAAGTTGGCAAAGTGATTATATGTGCATTCAGTGTTTCGGAGGTTGCTAATGTCGCTATATGAGCATTGAGCGTCTCGGAGCTCGGGAGATACCCCGAAACCGGAAAATCGCTCAGCTTATCGTATGTACTCGTTACCTGAGCCTGGATTGAGTCGACTTCCACGCCGATGCTCGAAACTCGTGTATCGAGGGAACTTATGGCATGCGCTGAGGCCCAATCATTCGTATTGTATTTACTGTTCCAGAAAGCCGACGTAACGACCGATACATCCTCGAAATAGGGCAGGCATTTACTGTCATCCTGAATCGTGATTCTCAGCGGGCCGTAGGTATCCATCTGCGAATTTGTCAGCGTGAGATTGTAATGGCCATCCATTGAGCTTATGGCCGCCCAGCTATTCGCAGAGATGCTTACCGGCGTCACGTTGCCGTATTTCCTGATAGCCTTCTCATCGGCCCCGGAAAGCGTCAAATCCGTAACCGGCGTAAGGCCGTCCGAATTACTCACAATAGGGCCAACGGGAAAAGTGATTATCGTTTTTCCGATTAGTTCTTTCATCTCAATTTCTCAAAAGTCGATTATAATAATTGATCATGGGAAGTATTGAGGTCGCTCCCCCCGCTGCCACATACTCACTCGCCCCAACGTCCCATGTGGCATCGGCTGTGTCTTCATTCGGCCGCTCATTGCCCTCGATGCTGTATTTGAACAGTGCATCCCCCGCCGTATCATTGCGGAGGAAGTCGTCAAAATCTGAGGTTGCGGTTACATCATTATAGGGATTTCGGCCCTCATCAACCGAGGCGGTGAGCAAATGGTCTGAATCCATTGCATCATCCCCGCCGCCGTCCCAATAGTCTTTATTATGGGTATAGTTTGTGCTTTCTCCGCCCAAGTCAGAGCTTTCGTCACCAGATACATTGTAATCGGAGGGATCAACCCACCATGCTGTGTCGTCTACAAAATCCTCTGTCGTGTTATTGCCGCCATAACAGCTAAATACAATCGAGTTAGCGGTGCCGCCGTAAAAGCCGTAGGCCCCGTTTCCTATGGCCGTACAGCAAATAGCGCCCTGAGTTTCAGCCCCAGCAGATGCTATTTGTATTCCGTAACTCTTGCAATCTTTGGCAATGCAGGCGTATATAAGGTTATCAGCTTGGGTTGCGTAAATCCCATGTCCCAGCCCAGAACCCGCATTTGTGCATTTAGCAATGCAGTGGGCCGCTTTAGTGTTGGCAGAATATAGATAGATAGCATATCTACTGCTGGATGAATCCGGCGTGTAGTGAACGGAAATTTGCTCGACCCTGGCATAACTTTCAGATAAACTCATTGGGCCGCCCTGCGCTATATCAGTGCTGTTGATGAACAGTGCGCCAGTAGAATCTTTACCAGCAAATGGTGTCGTTTCAGCCGGGCTGTCCGTTGATTTTGCAGATCTGACTACCCGATAATGCGTGGCATCGGTAGTGGCACTACTCAACACAATTGCATCAGTATGCCCACCATCCTTGTAATAACACGCTAACTCAACCCGTGCGGAATATCCCGTTATGTCGTTATCGCTGGCGCTTTCCCAAGTGGCCAGCGATGAGTAATCGGGATTGCCGCCTCCTGGCAGATTCCCGTCGCCGTCAGAGTGATAAGTACATATATACGGGCTGGTATCGTAACAGGCCATTAATGCTTACCACCGTAGATAATAGGTTGTATCTGTCGCAACTCATCTGCTTCTATTATATATCGCTCGTTCAGTTTGTCGTAGCTTTCGACTTTCTGGATGTCCCGCAGTTCAGGCATGTATTCCACTTGCTTATCAAGCATCTTTGCCTCATCTACACCAATCTGCTTGAGGTCATTTATGGGGAGGTGAAATCGCCGTTTCTTTAGGTGTTTTGTGGGATATAGTTCAATCGGTTCTTCGGGATATTCTTCGGGTATGTCGTAGCTGTCAGTATCCCACACCGGCTCACATATCGCGGGCATTTGAATTTCTTCCAGGTTATCAAGGGTAACGATGAGAAATTCCTTGCGCTCTTTCTCCGTCCACGTATCCCTGCCGTACTCGTGCAGCTTGGAATAGCCGACAATGCCCTTTTGGCTGCGATAGGCTTTGTATGCGATAATATCCCCAGGCTCGGCCCGTTGTTCCCAGCCGATTACATTGTAGATCCAGCATGTTTCCTCATCGAATCCGATAGGTAACTCCACATGACGGCTTATGGTCTTTTGCATCCTCACCGTACCCGCCTTGCCAATATCGGTGGTTAAAGCATGGTATCCGGTGCCGCCATATCCAGCTCCTAATTCGGTGAATGAATCTGCAAGATAATAGTGGGGCTCGCCGTGATAGCCACGACTCACAATCGGGATATAATCCGACCATTCCCGTTCCCGCAGCTCATAACGGGGTTTATGGTGTCCGAATAAGGCTACCGACCATTTGGCCATATTATCTCCTTATGGCTCCAAAGAAACACGGAGGTTCGGAGGGTTGGCCGGGATCGCCACATCGAAAGGGCACGGGTTTGACAGCCCGCTTTCCCCCCATGCGCTTTCTGCCGTTGCGGTTAGCGTATAATTGCCGTCTGCCAACCCGAGAGTTTTCATGTCAAACCACAGATAGAAAAGCCCGGTTTCAATATCCACCACGGCCTCCGATGTCGCGACCTGAGCCCCGTCGATAAAAAGGTTATACTGCACGACATTGGGTTGCGGGTCGCAAGTAGCATAGGGTGTGAGTCCAAACGCCAACACTGGCAATAAAAGCGCCATGAGGCAAATGCCTGTTAAAAAAGCTAGTTTTTTCATAAATCCTCCCTAGAAATATTTTTCCTCATACACGCCTGTTTTGGCCTCTATGAGCCTTTGGGTTAAACGTTTAATATCTTCCTTGTTCTCAAAAACCCCATCAAAGAGATTCTCCGCAATCCGGCCTTGAAATTCGAGGGCGGACATGAGGCCGGAATTGAGCTGCGCCCGCTTGTTCTCGTCAATGTGCGGCGTGAGGTTCGAGGCAAGGTCAAGGTATGAAAATCTAATGCCGTTACCGTTGTTGAGTAAACGGACCGCCTCCGTATAATACTGCATGCCGTCAATGACCATGCGGAGCTCGTTCTTTTCTAGGAGATCCCGCCAGATCGTTATGGCTTCACGCGCATATCCCCTCAGTTCATCCGTAAACTGCCCGCCATTGCTTTCCAGGGTATATTTCGTTTGATGTATCAAATCCCGCATCCAGAGAAAGCAGCCGAGACGCCTTTCAGGATATTTTATCCGATCTTTCTGCATGAGGGGCCAGTTGCGTTTGAATCGTTCCCGCCTGATCCGCTCGGTAGAATACCCGGTGTGCATAATAGCGATATCATTCAAGACACAGATTTTGCTGATCCCCTTGTTCATCTCCTCCTCGGGATGCTCATGGACACACCCGTAAAACTTGATTCCCTTATGATTACGAAATATCCGGGCCGGGAGGTCGGTTTTGAACAGGGCCGCTGGCTCAACCGCATAATGGTGTTGCCTTACCGAGTATCCGTTGTAGCAATTCGGCCTCAAGTGCTGCGGGAGATTCATCCAGTTTTCTAAGGTCTCATCGCTGTCAATCCACAAGATCCAGTCCATGACCGCCTTTTCTATGGTGCAGTTCCGGGCCTCATCAAATCCCTGCTCTAACGGCGATGTGATCTTAAATGTTTGCGCTCCGAATGCCTTGGCCACGCGCTCGGTTTCATCGGTTGTGGTTTCATCGATACCGATAATGATTTCGTCGGCGATCATCTTCACGCTTTTCAGGGTCTTGCCGAGGGTGTATTCCGCATCCTTGGCGATCATGCAGACTGACAGGGTTTCGCGGGGGGCCTGCTGTTTCAGTTTCCGCTCGTAATTGATCGTCCCTGTCGGGAGGCCTGATCTTTGAAAGGTCAGCAACCAATGCCCGACATATCCCCGCCAGACATAAAGGCTCGGTATGGCAATAAGTTTATATTCCCGCTGGTTGCCCCAAAGCTCATAAAGGTCCTGTCGCTCGAAGTGGTGAATGTGCGCTCGCCAGCCTAAATTCTCCTTATCGTAATAACCAATAGCTTCCCAAGGACCCGAGGGCACAGTAATCAGCATGTGACCATTGGGCTCCAGGTGTTCGAGCAGGATATCCGAAATCTCCTGCACATTCGGCACGTGCTCGAAGATTTCAGAGGCTATGATAAGATCAAATTTCCCCAGCTCCTTGTGCATCTTTTCAAGGTGCCCACACTTAAATTTCACCCGATCCGTTACCTTTTTCTGCTCTGCCCAGGCCTGCGCTTTGTCGATATTCGATTGCATGAAATCAAGGCCGAGAAATTTTGTGTCAGGCATTCTCAATGCCAAATTCATGGTATAGTGTCCGTGAGCGCAACCGAAATCCAGCACGCTTTTAGGCTTCAATTCTTCTATTCTACGGAAAATCTGAATGAATCGCGTCACCGGTCCCAATTCTTCAGGGCCGTACTCCACGCCCTTCTTTTGCTCATTGATGTAATACCGCTTGTAGTGATCCTCATAGTCGCCGGAAAAGTAGAAGTAGTAATTTTTCTTAATATCGGGCCGAGTCTTTTCCATGCCGTCTTTTATACCGGCCACAATATCGCTCTGCATTTCAAGGTGTTTGTGCAGGCGCGTCTTGTTCGCGCTCCGCTCCCTGAGCATATCCTCAAACGTCTGTTCCCATTGTGCGGTGATCTCCGGCCAGGTCTGTCGTTTTGCCTTGGCCTTTTTATGCAAGCCTGTCCACTTGTGCAGGGCTGTTTTTACGGTTTTGGCAAAGAGCTTCTTGTCCACCTGGCCCTTCTCATCCAGATCAAGCAGGATAGCGCCAGCCTCATACATCGTTTCCGGGAGGGCCCCGGTCTTGAATGCGATAAACGGGGTCCCGCAGGCATTGGCCTCAAGCGCAACCATGCAACTCGTATCCTCAAAGGTCGTGGGGTACACGTACAACATGCACCGACTCATAAGCTCTGCGAGTTGTCGTTTGCCCAAAGCACCGAGATTCGTTACGTTTTTCAATTCATTGCACCGGCCCCAAAGATACTCATAGTATTGCCGCATCTGCGGCACGGTGTTATCGTACCCGCATACGTACAAATGGCAATCGGGCAGCATTTCCATGATGCCGTCTTTGCCTACAAGATTATCAAGGCCGCGCTCGGGCCGTGAGGCATAGACAAGACTATTAGGCTCTCGCTCGAATATCTCAAGTCCCTCGTATTCCTCATAGGCAATGCCGTTTTTGGTTGCCGTGATAAAGCCTTCCGGGATTCCATAAACCTCCGAGACCTGTCGCTTGTGGAATTCCGAAACCGTGAAAACCTTATCGATATTCATCAGTTGTTCCTGCGCCTGCATGCTGAAACGGTGCAGGGCCAGGTCATGCAGCCACCACATATTGAGCTTGCTGTTATAGATATTCCTGAATGCGTAAGGGTGGCGTTGCGCTACCACCACATCATAAGGCGCGTGCATAACGTAGTGAAACCGCTCGCCCATGGGTGCGCCCTCGCGTGGGGTGCCTAAGAATTCATAGGTGACACCATCCCAGGTGCCTGACTTTTCACTATTGGTGAAAACGATTACCCTGTGCCCGCGCTTCACCAGTTCACGGGCCATGTAATACCCGGCGCTTTCCGAGCCTCCGAGACTTTCACCGTCTGGAATGGTTGCGCCGTTAAACGGCATGCCGGGAACTGCCATTGCGATGTGCATTACATTTTCCTTTCTGTTAAAGTTGTGCCCGAATTAAGTCGATCAGGGCGGTTTTCTTCATATATTGGGGCGGTAACTCAATCCCCATTTCCTCTGCCTTTTTCGCCAATTCCTTGTAAGTCATATCTTCCAAAAAGCCTTCGTTCTCAATAGGGTTATCGAATGCTTGATCGGGCCGGGGAATGTCGGCCCCATTCAAATTCATACGCTCAATATCTTCCTGGGTAGGCTTTAAAAGGCCCTTTCTGATTGCGTCATCTCTCAACATGATTTGCCTCTTTGAATACGGGAGGGGCCGAAACCCCTCCCCGGTTAAAGACTAAACGCTGGTTACGTGGGTCATCAGGAAGGCAAGATACTTGTCCGTGATCTTCTCATCCTGATAGTAACCCAGCTCGATTTCCTCGCTCTTGGTCTTGGGATCAAACGGGTGCCGCTCGGCAATCATGTTCGGCAATCCGGGCTTGTTCCAGCGGAAGGAATACATGAAGCTGGGCTCCTCCGCGCTCGGATTCGACGGCACGTAGTACCACAATACGTTATCACCCCAAAGGGCGGTCAGGGAGGCACTTTGACCCTCGCCCGCGCTGTTGTAGTAAGCCTGGCCAACGGCGAAATGATCAAGCTCGAAAATCGCCTTAAAGTTCTCCTGGCTAGCATACCGCACACCGCGTTTGCCGCCGCTGCCATCATTGCCATGGATGATGTCGATGACATCGGCATGCTGACGGAATTCCCGCCAGGCTATCTCGCCCATGACACAGGCATTGGGTCTGAATCCGTGGGCATCCTGAACGTTGGCAATCGCCGTCCAGCAATCCCCGAGAGGATCACTGTAAGCGTTCCTGTGCTCGATCCAATCCGAATCAACCGTTGCATACGAGCCGCAATTACTCCCGCTTGTGACCAGGTTTGTAATCCGCTGCTCCCATGAGAGCATAAGTTTCGATTTGATGTATTTCGTCCGGCCTTCCCGCATTTCCTTAATAAATACCGCGTCCATGTTTTCCCTGTCCTCAAGGGTCAAGGGCATTTTCAGCGCGTAATTGTCGGCGAAATAAGTATCAGACGCGACACTCCGCTCGATCTTATTCGCCTCAGTTCCGGGAGCCCGCTTGTCCTCTTCGATCATAAAGGCCTGGGCGTGATCCCAAATGATGTAATTATCGCTTTGCTTGGCCACCGGTACGATGGGAGCGATTACATCGGCGATCATGCCTGTAGGCCGATATTGCAACGCAACGTTGCTCAAGTGCTGATCTATGTGCAGGTCGTGACCTGTTGCTCCTCCTGCCATTGTCTGTCACCTCCTATCTATGGCTACCCATCAGAGGTAGTCATGTATATGCTTTGTGCAAAGTTGAAAAGACCACGCCCAATCGAGCCTGATGTCACCGTTTCAAGGGCCTTGCCCACGAAGTAATAACCGCTCGCAGCCGGGGTAAAATAGCCGTTAGCAGCTACCTGTAAGTGCATACCCTCCGAGCTGACGGCGAGACCGGCACGGTATTTGAAAACACCGATTGCGCCGATTTCGACGTGTTCTTTATTTTTGGGTTTGTTCAAAATGATCCCGCATGCTTCATACCCGTTATCTGCCAGTTGCCCATCATTCAGGGCAATGCCATGATATTGATAGCTGCTGAGATCCGTTTTCGCTTGATCTGTGTAAGTAAATCCAAAGTTCTGTCCTGCCACAATTCACCTCCTACATTGACGAGATATAGCTAAGGTGGCCGCCTAGAAACAGGGCCGCCCCGGTTGCATCGCTCCCGATATTCGCCAGGGCTTTCGCCGAGGCCCAATAACCGGAATCGGCCGGGGTAAAATAGCCGGATGTCGTGACCATAAGGGAATCGCCCAAGGAACAGACTTGTGCCGGATCTATGCGTACATTCATCACGCCGAAAACGCCGAAATTCGCAGCCGTCCCGCTTGTTGCTGCTGCAATCGCTACAGCATCGGCTTCCTGACTCGTATCCGCTTGCAGCATATCCGCATCAAGATGAATTGCCGTTCCCGCAATAAAATCCTGTTTAGGCGTAAACGAGGCGATCATCATTGATGCCTTGTCCGTTCCGGTCGGAAAGCTGAAAATCCCCGTTCCTATCGATCCGCTTGTCACGGCGGCCTTAGCCTCTCCCAGTATCGGATCGTTTGAATCGGCGGTAATAAACCAGCCGCTTGTTGTTACTGTCACTTTATCGCCCTTGGAAACTGCCGCGCCTGCCTTGAATTTCATTTCCCCGATGTAGCCGAGGGTTATGAATTCACCGCTTGCAGGCTTGTTGAGCAAGATTCCGCTGGCCTCCTCACCGTTGTTAGCAAGGCAGCCGTCATCCAGGGCAATAGCGTGGTATTGATAACTAGTCAGAGCCTCAGCAGCCTGAATAGTCGTATTCATGCGAACATTACTTGTCGCCATGAAAAATCACCTCCTATCTAAAAGCCCTGGCGGGCTTATTCGTCCATTTTGTAGCGTCTTGCAAGATCCTCATCGGCCCTGAGCACGGCATCTGAAGCATCGGAGTAATTGACATCCTTATGCTCGGCCATGTACTTCCTGGCCTTGTCAGCAAGCTCCTCAGCAGCGTTGGCATAATTTTTCTCCTTATCACCATCGCCTTCTTGCCCTTTCTCGCTCACGTCAAAAACCTTAGCGTGCGTTTCAAAGACTTTTTTGAAGGCCTCGAAAGGAATTGCAAAGCCGTTATCATCCGTATAGCTGTGCTTATCCAAGTCATTGACCAGGATATCGCGGGCCGCCGGTGTCATCTTGCCGTCTTTCACCATCTGCTCGCAGAACGTCTTGATTTCATCGACGCGAGCCTTTTTAAGGCTTTCGCTTTTCTCTTTCTTCAAAGCCTCGGCCTCGGCCTTATAGGTCTTGTTCTCATCATTCGCCTTCTGCAAATCAGTCTTAGCCTGATTGAGTTCATCTGTTAGACGTTTGATTTCTTTCTCATCCATCTCATTCACCTCTTCTTTCTCGGATTGAATTTCCCCGCTTTCATTGACGTCAAAGGCATATGTGGCCATTTTTTCAAACGTCCCGGCCTCGGGAGTCATGGACAGAAAAGCCTCTAAGTCTGCGAGGTTTGTAACGGCGGGTATATCCGCCCCAAGTAAACCGACAGCGGAAAGCACTCTCTTGAAAACCTTTCCGCTTTCCTTTAAATTCCAATAAATCTCGGCGCTTACTCGTTTGTAGCGGCCCGAGGTTATTGCCTTGTAAAGCACGTCGGGCACCTGTGTCACAGTGGCGATTAGCTTGTCGCCGACTTTCTTGAGGCCCTTTACCCACCCGAGGGAGGGCTGGCCGTCTTTCAGGTGCATGCTGTTATCGTGTGCCAGTTTCACCGGGGGCTTGACTTTCTCCTGCAGCTCATAGAAAGCATGAACCATCTCGTTCAAATCGCCCTCGGTGTATGCGTCACCGTTCCAGATCCCGACGCTGAAAACCTCGACATCGAATTCGTGAGTTTTCGCCGCGGTCTGTGATTTCTTCCAGTTGCCTTCGGCGTCTTTGGCCCAGCCTGCATTTTTAACGGCTCCCCAGGCTATCTTTGAGGCTTTCTCGTCATCTCCGGGGGTCTTTTCCAAAGAGCTATTCGCCGCATTCCGCCAGATCTCCTGTGCGTCCTTGGGCAGCACTTTCACGCCGTCAGGCAAACTTTCCAATGTTGGGTAAGGCATTTTCCTCTACCTCCATCGGCCAACAAAAAAGGCAGCACATTGAGAAGGTTGAGGCCCCTCAACAGCCACCTTGAATGTTATGCTCTAAGATTGCGCGTTCTTAGAGTGGCCTTTTACTTTTTATTTGCTTCTGGACATCCTTTCCTGTATTTGCATTTCCATTTCCGGCATTTTCCTTTACTTCCCCAAATTCCGAAAAATGGGCAATAGCTATATAGAATTCCTAAATATCTCATCCATTCACCACCTTTATTCTTTGCATTCTCTCCGGTACTATTTGATGGCATTTCGCACAAAGCTCATAAGGCTCAAGCCTGAATTTCGTGAGATCATCCCAAATAGTACCGAGCAAACCTTTCTTATGGGTATCGATGCAGCACGTCACTACATCGCCGTCGCTCATAACCATAACTTGACCCCTGTTTAACCACGGGCAGATATACTCAACCGGACTTTCGAACCAATCCACCTGACCGGCCCAGTTGTTCGGTCGGGTTACGGGGTCAACCGAGAGCTGACCGGAGATTCCGAGGTTCCGGAATAACTCAATGGTCCGGGCCGTGACGTAGGGATCTCCGTGATAGGTAATATCTATCCCCGTGATTCCCGCGTTTTTGATCTTCCGGGCAAGCTCCTCAGTCATCAATTTTCCGTTCGTATTTGTGTGTATAATCTGCCGTATAGGTAACTTATTACGAGCAAATTTGACCATCTCTGCGAGATCGGGGTTCAACGTAGGCTCACCTATGCCGAACAGGTTTAACTCACGCTGTGTGCCCTGTTTGCAATAATGAGCCACCCATTCAATAGCTTTCTGAAATATCTCCATGCTCATGTTCCCGACTTCCCGCCATTTGTGTTGTTCCGGTGCCGGACAATAGGGGCATTTATTGTTACAGAGGCTCGAAACCTCGATGCTATTTATAGTCGTTACTGGCTGCATTAAAGACCTTCCACCCTTTAAAGTTCCTGTTGTATCCCTGCATCCCGCCCTTTGTCTTGCCCCTGAATTCAAAATCGAATCCGCAATCCTTGAGAAACGATTTCAGGATTACGTTTGCATTTTCCTGGTGCGGGAATCCGTATTGCGCGAATTGATCATCCGTGAAATATTCTTTTGCGGGCGTATGCGTTTCCAGCTCCAAGAACTTAACCCGTGTTAAGGCGTCTTTCAGGCTATCGCGGGGGCTGAAAATCTCATACTCCCCGCCCTCGATGTCGCATTTCAAAACGTCAATCGTGTCGAAAAGCGATAATACGTGCTCAAAGTTGATCGTTTGGGCAAAGCCTGATTGTATGTGCATGTCAGGCCTGAAAAGCGTGCTGTATTGCCCGTGGTTGAGTTTCGAGCCGGACCAGAACAGAGTGCGGAATTCACCCGTGTTCAGGGCAACCGCCGACCACATCGGCGTGATAATATCGTCAAGCTGGTTGTTGTATGTGTTTCTCACCAAGTATTTGAAGTTCTCGAAAAACGCCTCTATCGCCAGAATCCGCTTAAAGCCCTTTTCTGCCGCAAAATACAACGTGCTGCAGCCGACATGGGAACCGAGCTCAAGCATCGTCTCATGGGTGCCATTGAAATTCTCCATGTATTTCGTCCCATCGTCGAGGATGAACTTGTCACATTCCGCTATCTCTACCGTGACATTACGTTTAGTAATATGCGGGTGTTTTATTTCAAGCATACATCCTCACGAGGTCTTGGTCAGTAGATTGATTTTCCATTTCAAATTCCGCCATAAGCTCAGCGGGTATCTTCTGATGACACGTTTTGCAAAGCTCAAAAGGTCGAATAGGATGATCCAAAATATCATCGTCAAACACGCTACCAAAAACCCCCAGATTCCGATAGTCATAGCAGCAAGGCGTAATATTTCCCTCTGTGAGTACATAACCCCTTCCTTCCATGAGTGGAAAACATAATAAATTCACTCTACACTCGATTTGATTTTCCGGCTCAAGCTGGCCAGCCCAATTATGAGAATGGGTGATAATACCGTCATTGATAACGCCGGGAATACCGACTTGCATCATGATCTGTGCCGCTTTCCGGGCGTGCGGCACGGAATGAGGCGAAAGATCAAGTTGATCCATGCCTGCGTCTTTGAGGCCTTTACAAACTTCATAGGTCATATTGACGCCGTTAGTGCACATACAAACGTGCCGGGACCCTATGACTTCCTTGGTGCGTTTTACCCGCTTGATAAGCTGCGGATCTAAAAACGATTCACCGTCACCGTTCATATTGACCTCGTTTTGGGTGCCCCTGTTCACAAGCTCTTGCAAAAGCTCAAGCGTTTTATCGAATACCCAATCTGTCATAATGCCCGGTTTCCGGCTCGGATGTTTCACGAGCAGCCGATTGATACAGTATTGACATTTGAGATTGCAAATGTTAGAAAGCTCTATGGTCGTTATGGTCTTTAACGTAATCAAAAGAGGTCTCCCGTGACAAAACCACTTACGTTTGTTTTAGAGCTTGCCGGTGCTATCTTTATCATTCTCGGCATCCTGCCGCCTGCTGATCCGTTCAAGATCGTTTTCGGTGTCATTATCTTTCTCATTGGTGCCTATGGGATCCGGAAGAGGATGAAACGGCAAGCCATTCGTCAATAAAAGATTTCAAACCTTTCTTGATTTCTATATAGAGCTCAGATGCTTGGTTGCGTTCTGCTTCTGATATGCTCATATTTTTTGCCATCTCTTTAGCGGCAACCAAGGCTTTCCATTCCCCATTAGCTTTATCATTAGCCTGCAAATCCCTAATACATCTTGAGCACAGTCTAGCCGTATATGTATCAAAAAGCACCCTGTCTGCCGCTTCTTCCGTTCCGCATTTTTCACAGGGAATAAAAACACCATATTTTTTGACAATTTCGATATGGATAAGGGCCATATTATGCAAACCCCTTCTGCGGCTCTAGCCTCGGTTTCGGGCTTTCCTTGCCGTCCCAGTCATCAACAATGGTCACCGGCACTAGCAAAGCCCTGCACATAAAATGATTCGGCGGCATGTAGCTGCCCCAATCCTTCTGAATCCTGCCGTGCAAATGCTCGCAAATATCCGTTGTCCGCTCATCCAACACTGCACTGTATTCATAGGCCAGTACAAAGCCTCTGAATTCCGGTTGCCCGAATAACGCCTGCCGTGACTGATTAAGCGCATCGGCGGTATTAGTTCGGGCAATGTTCTCCAACCTGGCCGGGACATTAATAGCCTTTCCTCCTGCATCCACCTCCGGTAACATCTGTAAGAGCGTAGTTTCCTCGCCCATTGCCTTGATTGTCTGTGCGAGGGTCTTATCGTATTTCACGGCGTTTTCGAGCACGTATTGTACGCTTTTCAGGGTATCTTGCTCGATCACACCGGCGATGGTCATGGCCTTAGCTGCAAGGTAT
>Ga0180433_10006805_pt1 | contig 14838 bp, 13 predicted proteins | sample SS_ome_8_FD_132980 | JGI IMG/M metagenome (GOLD analysis project Ga0180433, IMG submission 132980) | Hypersaline lake sediment archaeal communities from the Salton Sea, California, USA - SS_1_D_1 metaG | ecosystem: Environmental > Aquatic > Non-marine Saline and Alkaline > Hypersaline >... | reverse complement strand
TAGCTAATAATAAAGGAAATCGTTAAATCATTGATATCTAAAAAATACTTTATCGTTATAGATAAAAACCGGGAACATAAGAAAGACTTGCTTTTCAATGTGAATTATTATTACTTAAAATCATTTAATGAAAAAAAAAATACTTTCTCATACATTAATACTCCTTTTTTTAAAGGAACTGTTCTATTTGGTTTAGATATTAAAAATAAGATGCGTCCTTTACAATTTAATAAAATTCTTAAGGATAATAGCATTGATCCCGTAGATCCAAGATTATTTAAGAAATTATTGCTAGCAGATGAAAACCAGTTTGTCTCTTTTTCAAGTCAAACGAGTTCAGAAAACATCGAACCTATTAGAGAGATGCTTGATAACTTTCAATTCGAAGAAAAAAAAATAAGGACATTTCCTATATGCGATTTTTGCTTATCTGAGAATAAATTCACCCTATTATTAGGAATGAAGTTCCCAATTGCTCATAAAGATAAAAAAATTTGTTCAGAGTGTGCTTTCAATATAGTTAAGCGGGAGGCAAAATCATCAGGTTTAATTGGGAAGGAAAGAATAAGCCCAAAATTGAAGAATTTTTTTACTCACATGATCTTGAAGTTTAAGAACGTCCAGAAGATACTGAATGTTATTAAATCAGATTTTGATCCGACTACTAATAGAGAATTAACATTGTACGATATCGAAAAAAATCCTCCAATTAGTAAGAAATATCTACATTATAAAATCGATGATTTAGACATACCTGATAAATTCAAACAAATAATAAAAGCTTCAAAAATATCTACGCTCTTACCTATCCAAGCTATATCCATAGAAAGAGGGCTACTCTCAGGTAAAGATCAATTAATAATGGCTCCTACATCGGGAGGAAAGACGTTAGTAGGTGAGTTGTCCGGAATTTCGAGAGTTCTCAACGATAAGAAGGCAAAGATGTTATATCTAGTACCAATAGTAGCATTAGCGAACATTCGTACAGAAGAATTTTCAAAAAAGTATAAGCCACTAGGTTTGAAGATTCTTAAAAGAGTTGGAGAATCTATTCTTGATAGAAAGGAAAATGATAATATTGAAGAGTTGAAAGACGCAGATGTTATCATCGCTACGTATGAAGCAATTGATTATATTTTGAGAAGTGGGAATAAAGAAAAGTTAGGACATGTTGGAACTATTATAATTGATGAAATCCAAACCTTAATCGACCCTGAACGCGGTTTCTTACTTGACGGCTTCATTTCGCGTTTAAAATCTCTCTTTAGTGAATCTCAATATTTATATTTATCAGCTACTATTGGAGAGCCTGATGTGTTAGCAAAAAAACTAAATTGTGAATTAATTCGATATAATAACAGGCCCGTTCCAATCGAACGTCACTTATTGTTATGCGCCAATGAAGTTCAAAAAGGGAAGTATATATTTAAATTAATACGCTCGGGATATTCTAGCAAATCAAAATTTGGATTTAGAGGTCAATCAATAGTTTTTACAAACACAAGAAAAAAATGCGAAAGTATAGCCGAGCATCTTCAGCAAAAGGGAATTCTTGTCAGAGCATATCATAGTGGTTTGACTAATGAAGAAAGAAAACGTATAGAAGTGGAATTCCAATTGCAGAAAATTGCGGGCGTTATTGCTACCGCAGCCTTGGCGGCAGGCGTCGATCTTCCTGCTCAGCAAGTCATTTTTGAATCGTTAGCGATGGGAATTAAGTGGTTAACAGTTGCCGAGTTTGAACAGATGTTGGGACGCGCGGGGAGATTAAAAAAACACGAGATTGGATATGCATATTTGCTCATTGAGCCTGAGAAAACCTATCACCCCAAAATGGATATAACAGAAGAAAATATCGCGATTAAATTATTAGGTGGAAAAATAAAAGATTTTGAGTTAGTTCCAGATGAAAATAAATCTAATACGGAATTAGTTGCGTTTATTTCAATGTTTCAAAGTGTTAAGAAAGGAGAGATTTTCGAATACAACGATTCTTTAATTAATAACGATTACGATTTAGAAGCTTTATTGAAAAAGTTAATTTCTCTGAATTTAATTAGAATAAAAGAGGATTATAGCTATCGAATAACTCAGTTAGGAAGAGCACTTGCAAAATCTTTTTTAACTGTTGATAAGGGTTTAGAAATCATCAAGAATTTACGAAATAATACAAAAAGTATTATTGAACTCGCATTAGACATTGAACCCTTGAGAAATGTGTACTTAACAAAAAAAACAGTAGCTGATTTATCTAAAAATAGAAATATGAAATATTTATCCTCGAATCTGTTTACTGCAAGCACGCTATCCTTGCTTGATGCAGAACACGTGAGAAAAAAAAAGAATTTTTCCCGAGAATTTATTGAAATGATTATGAAATGGATGAACGATATCTTTAATTGTGGTTGTAATGAAAAACCTTATTGTGATTGCGGTAGAATTAACTTAGAAAAACTGATACTATCCTTAAGAGTAGAAGAAGATTATTCCATAGATGAAATTCGTGAATATTTAGAGAAGGAGTACAATATATTAGTTTTTAAAGGAGACCTTATGGATTTCTTGGAAAGTCTGATTTACTCTCTTGAATCCGTTTTGGAAATAGCAAAAAGCATTAAAACCATCAATATTGGATATAAAAACGAGATTATAGAAATCCCAAAATATATCAAAAAGATTAAAAAATAAATTAGTAGAAATATATTATAAGAAATATATATAAAAAAATGTGAGTTCAGTCAATTGCTTTATACATTATTCCTATATCAGACTCGTAGCGGCCTTTTAATGTACGATAAGAGTTTTCAAGACGTGAGTTCTGGTAAAATGGAATTATTTTCATCTTTTTTTTCAGCTGTTAAGACTTTTATTTCTGAAATTGTATTAGAGGGTTCGAAAGAGTTAAAAAACATTGAAATGGGAGATTATACTATAATCGTCTCGTCTATTAAGGATATTAGCGTTGACATTATTATGATCGCTGATAGACAAGACTATAAAATAATTAACAAATTAATTCCAAAAATCATTAAAATTCTCATGAAACATAAACAATTACTCCTTGAATGGAATAGAAACAAGCAAGAACTAAGAATTTTAGACAAACCACTTTCGGATTTAATTGCCTCAAAAAAGAAATTAATGGGTGAAGCCCCAGCTATAACACCTGCTCTTGAAGAACCAAGTAAAGCGAAACCTTCTCAGAAAACACTTTATAAAAAAGAATTAACTGAAATAGAGCAAAGTAATCTAATTCAAGAAAGAACATTTTTGATTAGCAGGTTGGAAAAAGATACCACTACAAATCTTAAAAGAAAACTCGCGATATCAGAAAAAATTCTGGAGATTTCAGAACAATTAAATGACGAGGATAATACATCAGCATTTCAAGAACAAATAAAGCAAATTAAGAGTCAAATAGAGGATACTAGATTCAAATTAGACTTTTTCCTCAATAAAGCAAAAAAATCATTGTCTGAGGCAATTGAGGGATTAGGAGCCAAAACGCTTCAGATGGGAGATTATAAAGATGCTTATTTAAATTTATATTCTTTTAGCACTAAACTTAAAAGTTTATCTGATGGAGTATATTACGAACAAATAAGAGATTTAGCATCAAAATTGATTAATATCTCAGCATCAGGAATTACTGACCATGAACTGTCAGATGTAATAACACAAATATTAAATTTATCAAGTGACATTAATGATTACTTAGATTAACAATGTGAATGCTATTTTCTTCCTTCCTATAACCTTTTTATTATATCGTATGTAATTCAATAATATCTTGATCTTCTAGTTTATAATCCAATCCCACTTTTTTTCGCTGTTGACGAGCACCATCCCTGAAGATAATTGCGTGATCGAATAATTCATAAAAGCTCCGATGGATTTTTAAAGCAACGTCTTTCACGGTTGAATCCTCGTCTATAATCAATGGTTTATCAGCAATTTTTCCAGCATTTCGAGTATAGATTTTAATTTTCTTTAAATAATCTATAATAATATCTCCAAAATTATTTGGAAAGATGCTATTATGAACACTTGCACCAATAATTATGGAAAATTGCGTGGAATACTTCTCTTTTAGGGTTTTAAATACTCCTGAAGTTTGAGGGAGATCTCCTTTCGTACAAATGATAATTGCTTTTTTATAGACAACAGAAGGAGATAAAGCGTCAACAACATCATTTAAAGAAATTTTTCCTTTAATTTTCACGATACCATTACGTATTCCATTTTCCTTAACGATTTCCTTGATTTTTTCTGTTAATTCATCAAGATCTTCGTTATTTTTAGCTTCTTTTGTCAAATAAAAGACTTGAATTTTGTTTGAACCAGTTTTCTCGATAGTAATAGGAGGTGGAGCTATATTAAGTCTAATATCAGAGTTAGATAACTCTTTTAAAATTAATTTCATTTGTACTTCTGTATTTCTTGACAAATCAATGACAAAACATATTAAATCGCAAGATCGAACTTGCGAGAGTATTTCTTTTCCATTTCCAATGCCTTTTGAAGCATCTTCCATCAGTGAAGGCATGTCTACAATTTGAAATCGTATTTTTTTAAAATTGTAGATTCCAACCTCCGGAATTGGAGTAAACTTTCCAATTTTGTTTTTAGAAGCCGCTCCTGTTAAATAATTCAATAGAGAAGTCTTTCCTGCTCCAGGAGTGTAGAAATCACTAATTAAAATAACTTGAATTCCTTCCTTCTTGATTGAAAATGGACTCTTTTTCCCGAGACCTTTTTGCTTTGACTTCTTTTCTTCTTGCTCTCGTTTTAATTTAGCCAAACGACTTTTATTCAACGCAACAATTTTTTCTGTTGCTTTATGTTTTGGAATTTTCGAGATAAATTCCTCTAACATTCGTATTTTTTCTTCAATCGTGCTTGCATCTAAATATTTTGCATAAGCAGCTTTAGCTTCAGGTCCAATATTTGATGAAATTGTTAATTACACCCGGGAATTTAGGATTTATCATCATTAAAATATGCTACGGAATCTATCTTCCGTTTTTAATTTTAAATCGCCAAGAACCTCATCAATTCGGCTTTCAAATTTACGAAAATACTTTTTTTTTTTACTAAATATGTCATTGAAAGAATAGCGATTGAGAAAATGAGAAATAATCTCCTTTAGGTGGTCTTTCACTACTTGCGTTTCGGTTTCTTTTTCTACAATCGCATAATTCAACAATGGCTCTTTATTATCATCTTCTCTTCCAGGATAAGGAAGAGAGATCATTTCACAATAACAAACTAATTTATAGGACGCCAGAGAGACCACATTGATATCGTCTCCAAAAACTTCGGTGGTAAAGGATTCAAGAGCTGAGAGAAATCCGGCTCTTAAATTCGGATCTAAGATCTCATCCGAAGATGAGTAGTATTGTCGCTCAATTAGGTTGCGACCCCCGAGATTTATACCGCATTCCAGAATTGCGATTTTTTAACACGCTCTTAAATTTTTTTGTGATGATTATATCAATTTAATGATTAATTAAATAATAGATTAAATTATTTTATGTTTTTTCATGTTAGCATGTATTTTACAGCAATTACTTTTCGAGGATCAAAAATTCATATTTACTTGCTTTTGATAAGCAACAAACGTGTTCTGTAGTAAAAAGCTAACCGTGAGCGGTCCAACACCGCCAGGTACGGGAGTAATTAAACTACATTTTTCTAGCACATCATTATAATTAACATCACCGCATAGTTTTCCTTCAACCCTATTTATACCAACATCGATAATCACAGCATCCTTTTTGATTTTATCTTTAGTTATGAAGTTAGCTTTCCCTACACCGACAATCAAAATATCTGCTTGTTTCATGTACCGATCTTCAATGTTTTTAGTTGATGTGTGGCAAACCGAAACAGTTGCATTTCTTTTTAATAACATGAATATCAAAGGTTTTCCTACTAAATTTGAACGATTTATGATTGTCACGTCCTTTCCTTGTAACTCCACATTATATCGTTCTAATAGCGCAATGATTCCTTTTGGCGTACAAGGTGCTAAAGTTTCGTCATAATCGAAGAGCTTCCCCCTATTAGTGGAATGAAGTCCATCAACATCCTTTAAATAGGAGATATATTCTAATAATTCAGTAGTATATTTTCTTAAATTGACAGGTAATGGTATTTGTAGGAGAATTCCATGAACGCTTTTATCATTATTTAATTTTTTGATTTCACTTATCAGTTCTTCTTTGGTAATAGATTCGTCTAATTCAACCATTACAGAATCGATACCCACCTGTTGGCATGTTCTGTGTTTAATATTCACATAAACCTTAGAAGCGGGATCTTGACCAACCAAAATTGTTGCTAATTTTGGTCTTTTTTGTGTTTTTGAAACCGCTTCTTCTATTTTTTTTTTCAATTCGCTGTTTAATTGATCCGCAAATCCTTTTCCATCTAAAATTTTTACCATACTGATATCACCTTCTTATAGAAATATTAAAATTAAAGTAATAAATTAGTTTATAACCTATTTCTTCTCCAGAAAAATATAGCTATTGCTATGAAAACTCCAATACACAGCAAGATAACCACTAATAAAATCCAATTAAATTCTACCATCCAAATTTGAACATCTAAGTTTCCTCCAAGAAGCGTGATTGTTTTAAAAGCAAAGTACGAGCTAGGAATAGATGAATAAACTTGGTCTATTTCATCATTTTTATCAACAAAACCACCATCTTTAATATTTTGTCGTGAATATACCCAACTACATGTTGCTCCTTTATGTAACTCGCTTGGTGATAGTATATTGAGTGATTTAATACAATAATAAGTGCTACTTAGAATTGCAAATTTTGCATCGTTATCGATTAAATACCCACCGTAATTGGTTTGATCGTTAACTTGGTCGATATAAAATGATGTTAGATAACTTACCGTGTCAGTTACATTAGTAATCTCATTTATTGCATCTAAATTATTAAGAATTAAGATAGCATAATAGGTGCTTATTAAAGATGATGGTAGACTTGCATTACCTCCATAACCTCCATCTCCACTATTCCTGCAATTCAAAGTCCAATTTTTATGTATGTTGCTAATATTTTGATTACTATCAATGAGATTGTATGCTTTAATTGCAAAATATGTTGAGACTAATCCTGAAGTATTTGAGCTGTTTGTTGGTGAGAAGCCTCCAGTAGTTTGATTCGTTCCATCAAGATAATCCAAAATAATTGATTTTAAGCTATTATTTACCAAATCCCCTGTAGAAATTAGGAAATCTAGTGATTTTAATAAATAATACAAGTTATAGACATCCATGGTACTTGTTTCAAATTTTTCTTGTATTTCATTTTGTAGATATGATTGAAGGGATTCCGTATTAACACTACCTAACATGCTACAATCATTCAATATCTCTAAAGCATACGATGTTTCTTCGTAGGAAGTACCAAATCTATTATTTTGATCTTGATTTGCTAGTATATAATTTATTAGATGAGTTCTTCGAGTTACTGCGGATACAAATGGAGTTATTATTAAGATACTGGTTATAAAAAAAACTATGAAAGCTGCATTCTGAGATTTTCTATTCAATAAAATCCTCTACTTTATTACGAAAAATTAATTTTCTTAAATTCAACTTAAAATTAAAATTTTCTTAAAAATGAAATAATGAAAATTCTTTATTTAAAAGATTTGACTAATGTCTTGATATAGCAAATCGGGATTAGATTGAAATTGTTGATGTGTAATGAATAAGCCTTGAAACGATGGTAAACTTCCTAAAATTGACGCCCCATTAAATGTTGCATGTTGAAGATTATCAGGAATGAAGAATTTAATCATTTGGTTCGCATCAGATGATTCAAAGAATCCCGAAAACTCTTGGGCCGGAGCACTCTCTACTAAAGTGTTTGGTATGTCAGGAATATCAAGAGATTCAATATTTCTACCACAATACGGACAAAATACGGAGTTTATATCTTTGATGTCTTTTTGACAAAATGGACACACTCCTGATTTGGTTTGTGGCGTTTCAGTAGTGCCTAATCCTAGATCAAGGGAAATTTGGGGTATTTTTACTCTCGCTCCACAAGAAGGGCAATGCTCCTTGCCATCAGTTAAATCGACTAAGGCTCCGCATTGGGAGCATGTATCTTGTTTTTTTTCCTCATTTAATACAGCTTGTAATACTTCCTTTTGAGTTTCAAGTAGTGGTTTTTCTAATTGTGGTCTAGGAATTGGTCCTAATTGTGGAAGGAGAGCTAATAAATCAGATTTAAATCGTTCTTCAAAACCAGGATAAGATAAATTTCCTCCAGAAAGAACAATATGAGATAATAGTTCACTCCAGTGAGAGCCATTTATATTATACAAAGAATTAATGGCTGCTTGAGGTAAACCTGGTAAGTTTGAATTTATAGTTGTAGGTTGAAATAAAGCTTCAGGAGATTGATAGAGGACATGGGGGGGAATTGAAATTGTCGATCCATCGGGCATTGGATAATTATAACTCATTAGATGTTGAGGGGGAGCGCTAGGATCTAACACATAATAACAATTTTTTTCTGTTATTTCTCTTAAAATCTCGTCTACTGCAGAAGAAGAAATATTTATACCTTCTCGCATGAGAAGAGTTTTTAGATTGTTAATTATGTCAGAACCCGCAAGATTTAATTTCTGAACTGCTTGATGATAAATTTGACCGTTAATTATTGGAACAATTGATGTTATTCCATGACCACTTTCAATTACTAATCCCGTTGTTAACCCGACAGAAAAAAGCGATAAAATTGGCGAGGGGATCATAATTAGGCTATGAATTTTATGCGTTTCAAATAAAACTCGCGCAATATATTCTTTAGTTTCTCTTGGAATGAAAAGAGGTTCAACATAAAATACAGGATAATCAGAGAGGTTTTCTATTCTTAGCAATGTGTAGAAGATATGGTTTAATATCTCGTAATAATCTTCCCAACTCATTATTGTTCCTCTCTGAATTGGATGACTTACTTTCAATACGCCTCGCATTTTCATTGCATCGTCTCCAACATAAATACTCCTTGTAGAAACATCAGCCATGACAGCTTTATATTTTTCAGTCCCAGTAAGGCACGGAAAAATAAATCTAGGTCCGGATTCACCTGCAAATCCAACTTTTACATATGCACTACCGATATCTACGATTATAGAAGTTCCTGGGCCAGGAATCGCCATTTTATGCCACTCTTTCTCGTTTTTATTTTATATAGATAATATTATCTTAATAGATTTTTCTTAATTTATATTTTTATTTTACAAAAGCAAGTGTTATTTCCACTTGTTTTTTAATATTTTTATTATTGGTGTAAATGCTCTAATAGCTTTTTTAATATATTATTTTGTAGTACTAAGCCAATTAATGTATGATTATCATCAACAACTGGTAAGCGCTCAATATTGTTGGTAAAAAATTTTTCTAAAGCGTCTTTTATAGTATCGGTCTTTCGAACTACTATTGGTTCAGGTGTCATCAAGTTTCTTACTGAAGTTTTTGGAGATTCTAAAGAAATTGCAAAACGAGCTAACCTAATATCTCTTTGAGTTATGATCCCTATAAGATGTTTAGAGTTAACATCGCTTACTACTGGTAATCCCCCAATCTTTTTCCTTAACATTAACAATTCAGTAGTACTGATTTTTTCATCAGGAGTAGTATAATAAAGAGGATCACGAACCATGATTTCTGAGATTTTTATGTTGCCAAATTGCTTTAGTCGATCGTAATGTTTTGTCATGATTATGAAAATCCAATATTGTATTCTTTGTATTGTTTATGCTTATACAATATTATTCTTAATTAAAGAATATAACGTGTCATAATTAATTATATTTTTTATTGAAGTTTTCAGCTCTTTTCGAGCTTCTTTGAGAGACTAAGAATTTCCTTTTCATAATCCTTATATATTTTTAACAAATAACGCCCCCATTCATTCAATTTAATCCAACCACCTCCTCCGCGACCACCTTTTCCCGTGATTACAGGGGACATTCCAGTTCTTTCCTCTATTCTTTTTAAAATGTTCCATGCGTATTTATATGAATACTTTTTTGGTTCAATATTTAAAGCCTGGGTTAGGGAACCGTCTTTATTTTTCTCGATATTTTCTAATAATTTTGCCCACCCTGATCCTAGAACGCTTTTCTTGTCAAATTCCAACCAAAATTTAATTCCAAAACCTATTTTTGATTTTAATTCTTCAATTTCAGGTTCATCGTCCATAATCAATTAGTAATTAGTTCTTGAACATTTATTAATTTAATAAATTTTATTAGAAAAAACATTAAAAACAATGTGCTTTTATTCTTTTTAGAAATTTAGAATAAAAAATCATGTTTTCTCAAGAAAAAAAGGAAGGATTGGAAGTTGTAAAAAATCTTTACGCCTTTGGCGAAGGTCAAATGCTTGATTGTAATATATATGTTATAGTTGATCATGATTCCAAAGAGGTCGCTATATTTGATGTAGGAAATGGCATGACCTTAAAAGGATTATTTGAAGGTATGAAAAGTTTTGGATTGGATTATACAAATATTACTAAAGTATTTTTAACTCACGAACATGTGGATCATGTTTTAGGTCTTTACCCCTTGATGAAAAATCTAAAAGATAATCCACCCGAGATTTTTGCTTATGGTGAAACTGCCAATATATTGAAAAAAGGGGACGAAGCACAGATATTTCCTGGGAATCTTGGAATTAGCCCAAGAATGTTTGGAGTGGAGATAATTCCTCAAAAAATAACAGATATATTACCATTAAATGAGATAAAAATTTTTTCAGATTTTAATTTTCAATTAATATACACGCCGGGACATTCATTGGGTTCTGTAAGTTATTATGAGTCTTCGAAGAAGATATTAATACCTGGAGATGTTGTTTTTTGTAATGGGAGTTTCGGAAGATACGATTTTCCAGGAGGTTCATTAAAAGAACTTCAGAATTCCATCAAATTCCTAAGCGAGTTAGATGTAAACTATTTACTTCCCGGTCATATGGGAATTACGGACAAGGGAAATCAACATATTGAAAGTTCCTATAGAATAATTCAGACAATTAGAGATTTTTACTGATTATTCTTATTTTCACTTATTCAATTAAGAAAAATTTATAACACCTAAATAAGAAGTAATTATTATGGCTACTGAATCTAAAAAAGAAAAGAAAATAATCTTAAGAAATTATTCAAAAGGAATATTCTTTTATCCTTTAGGTGTGATGTCTTTTCTATTTTGGATAATTCAAGCAATACTAACTGGATTAGGGGAGGGGCCAAATGAAGTCATGGGTTATATTTGGTTTTTTGTATTCTTTTTAAATTTATTTGTAATCTCTTTTGATTTTCCTACAAATAAATTCCTTATTCTTGTTTTAGCAGTAGTCATTACATTGCTAACTATCATATTTTTGATCTTACCAACCGTACCTTTACCAACACCAATAATTTTAAATATAGGTTCCTCTGCCGAGTTTTACGCAATAATGACATTATTACTAGGTATTATTTTTGGATTCATTATTCTAAGCTCTCGTTTTGATTACTATAAGTTGGAAAAAAATGAAGTAATTCACGTAACTGGCGTTCTTGCCAACACAGCTGAGCGATATCCTGTAAGGAGTCTACGAATTCGGCATGTTGTTTCAGATGTTTTTGAATTTATGTTCTTAGGAGCAGGATCTATTACTTTATTTCCAAAAGATAGCGAGCCGATACATTTAACTACAGTAATAAATGTTAAAAAAAAAATAAAGAAAATAGATAGGCTTTTAACACACATGGCTATTGAGATAAACGATTAATAATTAAATAGATGATCTTATCCCAATTCCACATAGAGGTGATTTGGCAATTATTTTAAAGTTTACAAGAAGATTAACTTACTTTTATTTTTTCCTTGATAAAAAAAATGATACAAACACTTTTTAAATAAACTTTCTATATTATTCTACAAGTAATATATTTAATAATAAACAAAAAGAAGAAGATTTAAATGTCTGAAACAGAAAAAAAACCAAAACCGGTAAACGAGGTATTACTGCGTTCGTACCCAAAAGTCATATTTTTCTGGCCGCTACTAATTACGACTTTAATCGCTTGGCCAATTCAAATGGCTCTTGGAAATGCTCCAAGTGATTTATTGGGATATATATGGTTCATGATGTTTTTTGCGAATCTATTTGTTATTGCGTTTGACTTTTCAAGTACAAAGTTTTTCGTATTAATCATGGCCATTGTTGTAGTTTTGTTACTTGTCATATTTCTTGTAGTACCAAATGTATCAATTAATCTGACTGGAGCATTATCAATAGGTTTGTCATTACCGTATGGATTTTACATGATAATGGCTCTAATTTTACTCTTTATACTAGGTTTTGTAGTAATTAGCTGCCAATTTAACTATTGGAAGGTGGAGCGCAACGAGATATATCACAAGTCTGGAATTTTCGCCTCAGCAGAGAGGTATCCTGCGAAGAGCTTAAGGTTAAAGAAAGAGATCCCTGATGTGTTTGAATTCTTTATATTGAAAGCAGGATCAATAACCTTAATGCCCGGACATGGTGATGTTATTCATTTAACAACTGTTCTCAACATTAATAAGAAGCAAGAGCAGATTGATTATCTCCTAAGCCATGTTCATGTTGAAATCGATGAACTAGATGGTTAAATTATTTTAACAATTTTTTTTTTTATCTTTTTTCTCTTTTCTGAAATCAACTATTTTGAAGATATCTTCATTAGAATTTCAGAATTACTTTAAGGTCCTTGATGAAGTATTACAAAATCATAATAAAAATATAATTAAAAATATGAATACATTTAAGAGTCAAAACTTTCTTTGTCTTTTTACTTTATGCATCCTCCGATAATTCTTTTTGATTTTGATGGAGTTATCTTAACTCAAAGAGCTCCTGAATACACTGCCCTATTGCAACTTCGGAAGAAGTTTTACAATTGGAAAAACACTCAAAAAATGAGATTAATTGATTTTGCTTTACTTTTTGAAAAATCTGATTCGAACAGCCGATTAAAATCATTTTTAAGGATATATCGCATCTATTCTTATTTTATTCCAAGAATTTGGAAAAGAGGTATTTTCTTCATTCAATTTGGTCGAGATTATAGGAGATTTGAAAAGATTTATGAGGATATAAAACCAGGTTTGAAAGAAATTTTAAAACTTTTAAGCAATAAAGGTATTCCATTAGGTATAATATCTAATACAGACAAAAGGAGATTAAAATTTTTTAAGAACAAATTTCAATTAGAAAAGATGTTTTCAGTTTTTATTACTCGAGACGATGTACCTATAAATAAACCTCATCCTTACCCTATTTTACTAGCCTTAAAATTTATTAAACAACAATATAAATTGAAGAAACTAGATAAGAATAATGTATATTATATAGGTGACTTACCCACAGATATTAGGTGCGCTAAAGCCGCAGGAGTGAATAGTATAGCTTTACTTTCAGGCCATGGAACTAAAAAAGGACTTCAAAAAGCAAATCCAACTTTCGTTCTTCAAGATATTAAAAGCTTATTAGAACTTGATTGCTTCAAAAAATTATTATTAGATTGAACATATGTATACTTAAATCATGTTTAATATTGAGGATTTTCAAGATAATGAAACTCTCAAACCCATTATTTTGAAACTTAACAAATTCTCCGAAAAGAATAAAATCGCTAAAGCTTTTAAAATAGTGGATAAACTGGAAGAGTTATTAGATGATCAAGATAACTTAATTCCAGTTACTTATATTTTGAGTGTTCTTGCTGAAAATAATATCGAATTAATCTCAGATAAGCTCATTCAAGAAATTGAAGGTTTTTTAGACTCTAATGAAAACAAATTGAAGATTAATGCTCTCATTATCATAGGTTTTAAAATGCTTTCAGATGGAGCATATATTGAAAACTATTTTCTTAAATTTTTAGAGTTATTAGTTGACAAATCAGAAGATATAAGGAGTAACAGTCATTTTTTTATTGGTGAGCTTATTAAAAGAAGACCACGATTAATTTGCTCCCAAATTAATCTCATATTAAGATCCTTAGAAATTGAAAAAAATAAAGATAATATTGCATCATTACTCGATTTTATTTCTTATTGTGAAAGTTTAAGCTTTGAAAATCTTTATTACTTCAGAGAAATCTCTAAATCTCTTATTTCTGCTCGTTTCCATGAAAAATCAGCTGATTTAAGTATAAAATTAACACATCTTCTAAGTCAATTTTTTCCATCTTTAAAAGAGTTAAATCTTGAAAATCAAAGGGTAGGAAATATAATAACTATTTTAGATACTCTTTTTTTAATGAAAAGACATGATATAACTGAGTTATTAAAGCAGAAAAAGATTTCTTCCATGAAAGATTTTACAAAACAAATTAAGAAATCCAGATTCATAGATAAGGAGATTTTCTTCTATATAAAGAAAAAAAAATCGAATATTACAATACTTTTTGAAATTGAGAAAGACAAACTATTAAAATTTTTTGAAAGAAATAGCAAAATAGCAAGTGAAGAAATATTACAGACATTTTCTCAAATATTAAAAAAGGAATCAGAGGCTAAGTCATTCGTTGAAACATTAATTAAATTAGAAATTATTCATGGATACATTTCTAAATTAGGGTATTATTACCCTATCATATTTGTTAAAGCAAGCATGTCAAACGATCTTCAAAAGAAAGGGCTCATTAACATGAATAATTATGATTATTTGCCACCAGAATTTATTGAACAAATTATTTCTCAGATATCTAATTCAACTAAGCAACCAGTGTTGAATGGGAAAGGTCATCGTGTCTA
>Ga0180433_10006804_pt1 | contig 14840 bp, 11 predicted proteins | sample SS_ome_8_FD_132980 | JGI IMG/M metagenome (GOLD analysis project Ga0180433, IMG submission 132980) | Hypersaline lake sediment archaeal communities from the Salton Sea, California, USA - SS_1_D_1 metaG | ecosystem: Environmental > Aquatic > Non-marine Saline and Alkaline > Hypersaline >... | reverse complement strand
TTCTCCCAATAATTTTTCTTTCTTATCATAATCCTCCTCAAGCACAACCCGGGGATATCCCCCAAAGATGAGAAACTCATTAAAATGGCGAAAGCAATTATTCTTAAAAAACCGAGTTGGATCTTCTTTCTGGTTAAAAGGCGTGTCAGGAAGATTATAGGCCAATTTTTTTTGGCCTTTAAAGAATAAAAATTCCCGGAAACTCAACGAGTACAGGTTGAAGATTAATTTTCGGCCAACAAAGGCATCCTGGAATTTCATTTGAATACCCAGAGAAGAGGAACCGGTGGCAAAAATTTTTATTTTATCAGAGTAATGATCCACACATAATTTTATAAATCTGGAAGGATTTTTAATATAATGAATCTCATCTAAGAAAACATAATTCTTAACCCTCCGAGAAGCTCCATTCGATAAAAGATAAGAGATGAGATTTTCAGGCCCTCCTTCCACGATTTCAAGATTTTCAGGGTATTCCAAATCGAGGTAAAAACTCCTTTCCGGAGAAGCTATTTTTTCCATAATAATTTTCAAAAGGGTGGTCTTCCCCACCTGCCTGGATCCAAGGATAATGATAGCTTCTGGGACTTCCAGATATTTCATTAATTCTTTTTGAATTTCTCGATCAAAATACTTCATAAGGATAAAAAAGACTCATAAATCTGCTATTTGTATACATGAGCTTACAAATAATCGGGTTATTTGTCAATAGAAAACGCATCGATGTTTGTCATTCCCGCTCTTGCCTGCACCTGCGAAAGCAGGTGTCATTCCTGTGGCAACAGGAATCCATCCATTTATATCCTGGATTCCGTGTCAATACTGAATCAAGTTCAGTACAGGGCACGGAATGACAAATCATAAATCCCTGCTATCAATCCCACTGACACCCAAAACACAATCCCCGGCTTTCCTCCCAGCGTAATCGTATCCCCCATTCCCCAGATAAAATGTGCCAACTGTCCGGCTCCCAAACCTAGAACACACATCCTCATCCATCCGATCTTCCCTTTCCTCCAAACCTGAACACACATAATCCCAGCCCCCACCAATACAGCCAAATAAGCCGCCAATCCCGGAATACCCATCTCTGCGACAGTATGTATCAAATGATTATGAGAATGAGCCGTTTTATAACTGATTTTATCGCTTCTTCTCAGCATATTCATGCCGATACCTGTCATGGGATGCTTCTCTGCTACTTCAAACCCTACACTCCACAGCCTCATTCTAATTAAAGACTTTCTTCCTAATGTTGCCCTCTCCTTACCCCCTTCAACCTGGATATTGATAAGGGAGTTAAGAAAAAAAGCAATTATCAAAAAGAGCACAGAAAGAACAATCGAAAAACTTTTTCTTTTTGCCTTTACAAAAGTATAGATCAAAATCATGGTTAAAATCAGTGCAATCCAGGCTCCTACAGACTGACTGACATAAAGAACAATTCCCATTAAAACAACCACCAAAAACATCAAGACAAAAAAGAACATTCTCTTCTTGCCAAAATAATAGTGTTCTCTCTTTTTAAGATAAGCATACAAAACAATTAAAATAAGCGGAAAAATCAAAGTCAACGTTCCAGCCACAGCATTGGGATTAAATCCCTCCTCAGCCCCGGGAAGCTGCCAATTATGATGAGGAAAAATTTTTACTATATTTTTATATATAAATGCATTGATGGAACCCAAATACGCCTCATTTCTAGAAATCTCATTTACACCAACCACCCCAAATAAAGTAAACACTCCTCCCATCCCTAAAAAGCCATGAACACCCCATTTGATTCGCTTTGCCTTACTCAATAAAGGAAGCATAGAATAAAAAACCAGAACCCCAAACACAACTCCAGTAATTTTCGGCAGACTGAACCATATATCAGGAACCACGAAACAGGTGACCAAAACCTGAATCAAAAGAAGCCCTATCCCCCAGTCCAATACAGTTCTCTTAAAAAAATGCCCCTCCTTCATCCACCGAAAAATCAATATCAAAGGAACCCCTAAAAAAAGCCAACTCAATCCCACCCTCGGAAAAATAAAAAGAGGCGCCAGCAAAACCAAAACTCCCACTTGCATCCAATCCAGAATATTATTCCTATTCACGGCTCACTCCATCTGATTTTATCTCAATAAAAAAAAGGCGCCAACCCCTTCACAAACAGAGCCTGCGCCCAGATCAATTCATTTTTTTTTAAATCCAACACACTTTTCCCTACAAATCCCCCTTATGATCAAATGTAGGAACAATATCTTTCATCAGCTTGAGTATCTTTTTATGGTTGTTCCCATCCACACACAACCGAGAAAACTGATTGACCCTCTTAAATATCTTCTTAGAATCAATCTCATTGGTATTTTTGGCTATAAATATCTTCTCATAATCTGTGGATTCAGTCCCTTCTTCAGCCCCCAAAACCTCCTCATGCAATTTCTCGCCCGGCCGACTCTCAGTAAACACAATCGGAATATCCACATCCGGTTCATACCCACTGAGCCTTATCATCTCTCTAGCCAAATCCTTTATCTTAATAGGCTCTCCCATATCCAGAATGAACACTTCACCGCCTTTTCCAAAAGAAGCAGCCTCCAGTGTAAGAAGCACCGCCTCTTTAGTGCTCATAAAGTATCTTTTCATGTCCGGATGAGTCACGGTCACAGGACCTCCTCTTTTGATCTGTCTTTTAAATACTGGAATCACACTCCCCCGGCTTCCCAATACATTCCCGAACCTTACAGAAACAAACTCTGTCCCATTCTCTGAATTCAAGGCTCTGAGCAGCTCTTCACTGCATCTCTTGGTCGCTCCCATAACACTTGTGGGATTTATGGCTTTATCTGTGGAGATAAAAACAAATTTCTCAACTCCATTCTTAATGGACTGTTCTGCTAAGACTTTGGTCCCCAATACATTGGTCTTGACCGCTTCGTTCAAATGAGTCTCTAATAGGGGAACATGCTTATAAGCCGCGGCATGAATCACAATATTCGGATTGTATGCATCAAAAATCTCCGAAACTCTATTCAAATCCTTAATATCGCCCACTGTATAAATGACCTGACTATCTATATTTTTTATCCTATTTTCCAGATAAAATAGTTCTGTCTCGTCATTATCAAAAGCTATCAACAAATTGGGATGAAACCGGGAAACGGTTTTAACCACCTCTGAACCAATAGAACCCCCTGCCCCTGAGACCAGAACTGTTTGACCCTCAATAAAATCCTTAATCGCCTTATAATCGATCTTAACAGGTTCCCTCCCCAATAGATCCTCCAACCTCACCTTTTTAACATCAGAAAGCGAAACTCTCCCGTTAACCAAGTCACTGGTCCCGGGCAGTATCTTAATATCACTCATAGCCTTAACCTCACGCACTGAATCAACTATCGCCTTGATCTCTTTGGATTCAGCCGAGGGAATGGCAATAAGCACCTCATCAATTTGATTGTTTTTTATGATTTGAGGTATATCCTCATGCTTACCCAACACCCGGATACCATGAATCGTGATGTTCTTTTTTGAAGGATCATCATCCACAAAACCCAGTGGAATGAATTTTGGATCTCTTTTCCTCTTCATATCCCTCACAATCTGCTCCCCCGCGCTTCCAGCTCCCACAATAAGAACCTTCCTCTTCTCATCTCTATTTTTTACTGCCCCTCTCAAACCATCATAATACACTCTTTTCGCCACTCTCAACGCTCCAATAAACAAAAGAGAAAACATATAATCCATCAATAAAACCGCTCTCGGCATCGCCGCATACTGGAATATTAAAAATAGACGTGTCATATAAAGCAAAAGACCAAGAGAAAGCGAGCCCAAAGAGATGGCTTTGAACACTTTAACCAAAATATCCAGGCTCACATATCTCCAGGATATATCATAAAGATTATAGATCACCAAAAAGGTCAACTTAACAGCCAAGGCCAAAAAAATATACAAAGGCAGCACGTCCTGATACTGTTTGGGGATATCTCCATTGAACCGGCACCAAAAAGCGAAATACATAGCCCCGGATATCAGCAAAGTGTCAAAAATAAAGAAGAAACATCTGCGTTTAAACACAGATTTTCTTAAGGCTTTATCAAAAAATTTCTTCATTTTTTCCATCAACCCCACCTAAATAATTTATTTTGTCTTACTAAAGATCGCTTATTATTTTAATGAGATTTTCACAAACATAATCGATCTGTTCTTCTTCCAAATTATTAAAAAACGGCAACGCGATTGTTCTCTCCGAAACTTTTTCAGTCATTGGAAAATCCCCTTTTTTATACCCAAACATCTTCCGATAAAAAGGCTGGAGATGAATAGGAGTGAAATAATTGGAGCAGCCTATGCCCCTCTCCCTAAGTCTGTCAAGAATGACATCTCTGTCGCGGCGCTCAAATCGATCCTTAAGCCTCACCACATACACAAACCAACTGATTTTTTTATTCTTTTCAAAATGAGGACAAATCACATCATCACAATCTTTCAGACGTTTATTGTAAAGCCTGACGACTTTTTCCCTTTTATCCAGGATCTCATCAATTCTTTCCAATTGGGCAATCCCCAGAGCACAGTTGATATCGCTCAATCGATAGTTATATCCCAGCCGTTCATGCTGAAGCCAGGTGCTGCCTTCCCCTCTCCCCTGGTTCCGCATGCTCCGGCAGAGCTTATAGAGGTTCTCATCATCCGTAACAATCATCCCGCCTTCGCCAGTGGTCATCTGCTTGTTGGGATAAAAGGCAAAAATCCCGCAATCACCAAAAGACCCCACTTTTTTCCACTTCTCATTCTTATTTTTATACTCTGCACCCACAGCTTCAGCCGCATCCTCAATGATACCCAACTCATAATCTCGGGCAATTTCCATAACCTCATCCATTTCACAGGGTCTTCCAAATACATGAACAGGAAGAATGGCTTTTAATCTATTTTTCCCTGATATTTCTTTCTTTAGTTTCCTTAACTCATTCCAAACTTTATCAACATCAATATTCATTGTATTCTCATCAATATCCACAAACAAAGGCTTAGCTCTTTCAAACAAAATACAGTTAGCTGATGAAATAAAACTGAATGGAGAAGTAACAACCAAATCATCTTCTTTTATATCCAAAGCTCTAATAAGAAGATGAAGCCCACTGGTGCCGCTGTTTACTGCCACTGCATATCTAGATTCAATATAAGTAGAAAATTTTTCCTCAAATTCATCTAATTTCGGTCCTAAACTAAGGTTTGGAGTGGTTAAAACTTTATTTATCGCTACTATATCATCTTTAGAGATATCTGGATTTGAAAGTGGAGTTTTCATTTTCTTATATAATTGAGTGTTTATTATGTTTTGTAAAAAAAAGTATGTTTAATTTTCCTAATGTCATTTTCTGACAAAAAGAATGAATCATCAAAGCGAGTTAATCTCATTCCAACTTGATAATTCCCTACGGGAGGGATTTCAACATCTAAACCAGCGGCATTCGCTATCAACCAACGAGGAGAATCAACACCTGCTGCTATACCCAAGGGAACACCTCCGCCAAATCGTGCATTTATCTCTGTAAAATAGGGAATCCCATCTTTTAAAATACATTGAACAGTCACTGGTCCTATTGCTCTTAATTTCTTTGCTATTTTTAGACAACTACTAACGATTTTTTTATTATATATTGTAATTCCCTTTGCAACCTCTCCCCATCTCACTTCAATACGCTTTCTTGATACAACAGCCAATACTTGGTTTTCAAAGTCACATATAACATCGTTTGTTATTTCAGGCCCAGGTAAATATTCCTGTATAATAGGCTTTGGTACATATTCTATAAAAAAAGACAATTCTTTTTCATTACAAACCTTAAATGTTTTTTTTCCAGCACTGCCAAAACGTGGTTTTATAAAAACGGGATAATCAAAGTTTAAGTCCCTTGTTTCTTCAGCTTTCCAAGAGCAAGGAGTTGGTAATCCAAAATTTCTAAAAAATTTCCATGTCAACCATTTATCTGCTGTAGTCTTTGTTGCTTCCTTAGATATAACCACAACACGAGCTCCTTCCGCTTCCAGAATATTACGACTTTCTGCCAATATAGGAATATCAGGATCTATAAGTGGGAAAATTAAATCTGCTTGCTCATTCTTTATTATTTCAGCCAATTTTAGAATGAAATCTTTCGAGTTAGATCGAGGAACAATATATGATCGATCAGCTAACTGTAATGTCGGTGCTAACGGATCGATATCAGTAGCTATAATAGAACCTTCTAAACCAAGTTTATTGTAAGCATTTTTGAATGATCTCAATAACTCTACTCGTCTCCCTGCACTAGTAAAAATAATATTAATTTTATTCCTCATAATTATTTCTAATACCCTCTTCTTATATGATTCTATCTAACTAATTAATATTTTTTTGTCAACACGAAAACACAATGACTCATATCCTCAGGAATTCTATATACTCTGTCAATGACAAATAGTCTATCTAGTTTTGTCTTTAATCTTGAAAATGAAGTGCTCTTTTGGGAATTGACTTTCCAAAGTTTATAATAATAATTATCTAATTTATTTGTTAATTTTAATATTGTCTTCTTGACTAATAATGGAATTGATATAGTTTTAATAATAGATGGCCGTGAAGTGATTTTAAAAGAAAAATAAATACGTAAATCGTCTACTGGTAAAGTTAAAATTGCCTTATTATTAGTGACTTTCCATATCTGATATATTGCATTTTCAAATTCAGAAAATGGAATATGATGTAAAACACGAGCACATAAAACACAATCAAAATACCTTTCATTAAAAACTTTATCAAGATTGTGGACAGAAACACATATATCTGGATTAAGTTTTTTATTAATATCAATTATTGTTACTTGTAGTCCAAAATTTTTTAAAACTGATGATACAACTCCTGGACCAGCACCAATCTCAAGAATATTCTTGGACTTACATTTTAGAACCTCATTTATTTGATACCAAAAAGTTATCATCCTTTCCTTTGATACATACGTGGAGAATGAATAATAATTTTTATCTAAATTTTTTATATTAGAACTTTTTGGAGAAAAATTAGAACCCATAATAATAAACCTTATTTTTTATTCTATATAATTATCCTTTATATCGATATTACCTTTTTTAATAGAATCAAATCTAGTCATCACCTCACTATTAGGAGGCGTAATCCCAATCCTAAAAAACACACTTTTTATCGTAACTAAAATAATCTTTACATCAAGCCAAAAAGATACATTTTCAACATACCATAAATCTAATTCAAACCTATCTTTCCATGATAATACGTTTCGACCATTTATTTGTGCCCAACCTGATATTCCAGGCAGTACATTATGTCGAAGTGCTTGTCGTTCACTATAATGAGGTAAATATTCCAAGAGTAATGGTCTTGGACCAATAATACTCATATCTCCCTGCAAAACATTCCATAATTCTGGCAATTCGTCAAGACTTAAACTTCTAATAATTTTTCCAAAATTTGTCAATCGTTCAGAACTCGGTATTAAATTACCCTTTAAATCTTTTTCCTCAGTCATAGTACGAAATTTATAAATTGTAAATGGTTTTTCATGTAATCCTGGTCGTTCCTGACGAAACAGTATAGGCTTACCCATCTTAACTCTTATTAGTAAGGCAATCACAGCCATAATTGGGGAAAAAAACATCAACATCATAGATGCCAAAACTAAATCAAAAAATCGCTTTCCCCAACGACGATATAAAGAATTTTCATTTTTCATAATAAATATATTTCGTTCGGAACAATCTTAATTAATGTTATGTTTATTTCCTTTTTGCTGTACGAATCAATTCCCCCATTCCTGTTTCAATCTGCATCTGAGGTTTCCAGTTCATCTCTTTATAAAATCGTGTGGAATCCATTCTAAATCTACTTCTATCCTCACCATCCTTAATTCTGATAGGAACAGGATCAATGCATATTTTCTCAGCACTTCGATTAATACAATCAGCCAATTTTATAAGTGTTACTGAATTTTCGCATCCCAAATTATATACCATTTTTTCTGGATCCTTATTAGATTTCATAATTTGGCAGATTCCTGAAAGGACATCTTTAATATGAAGAAGATCAAATGGCTGTTCTCCTCCTAAAATACACATTTCTTTTTTATCCCAAAAATCTCTCACTAATTTGTGCGGCATCTCATGCCAACGTATTCCATATCCATTCCCATAGATTCTTGATAATCTTATTATCCAAATGCGTGATTGAGGTATACGATCTTTTAATCCTTTAACCAACATTTCTCCTGCTAACTTCATGACAGCATAGGAGGAATTAGGTGCAGAAACAGAATTCTCATTCCAAGACACAGAATCTGTTTTTTCTCCATAAACAGACTGGCTTGAAACATAGATAAATTCAGGCACTTGATACAAATCAGCAAAATAGACAAGATTTTTGGTAAATTCAAGGCTTTTTCCTATCTCTTCATTACCTTCTGGAGGACGAGCACCGCCTAAATGAATGATGGTATCCACTTGACCAAAATTAAATTTTTCTAAAGGGCAATCATCAAGAGAAAAAAGTTTGAGTTTTTTATTCTGAATCGATCCAAAAACAGATTCAATCTTCATCTTTTTTCGGCTAACTGCGATGACACGTCTAATTTCTGAATCTTTGATTATTTTATGCACCAAGTTCTGTCCAATATAACCTGAGGCTCCTGTGACAAGAACTATCTTTCCTCTACTTTCACTATATCCTGTTTGCCTCCTTCTTATATATTCTTTTATATCTTCCTTTTTACTTCTTGAAAATTTAGTATCACTAATCTGTCTTATTCCTATTTTGTAGGGATTATAGTCCAGAATATCCCTTATTTTTTCCCTAGAAGCTCCCAAATAATCCAATAACAAAGCCTCTACTTCATTAAATCCCATCTTGGCCCTTAATCCCGTTATTCCAGTAAACCGAGGATTTATTTCAAATACATGATAATAATTAGAATAAATACGGCCTTGCAGATTGAGAGGCCCCCACGCTCCTTGAGTAATGAGATGATAAACAATTTTCTGAGTTGATTTCCAGACCAATGGAATATCAACAGGAATGATTTCAATGGGAACTCCTGATTTAAGCTTATTTCGAGTGGCAATTCTTCCCAGAACCTCCCCTCTTTTGGAAACAAGATATTGGACTGATACCTCAGCGACCTGATTAATTCTTTTCTCTTTAACCCCTCGGGAAAGTAATAAGGAATCTGGATCATGCGAAGGAGTTAAGATAAAAGGCTGAAGCATATCATCACTGGAAATATCTCTAAGGTCTTTTAAATCCTGTATGATACGGATCCCTTGCGATCCTCCACCGTAAATAGGCTTTGAAATCAATGGGAAATGGATTTTTCCTTCTTTAAGAGCTCTTTCTCCTTCTTTACGAGAATAGGAAGCAACAACTTCGGGAAAATGAGATATCAAATCTTGTGATAGTTTCTTTTTATTAAGACAAAGTTTTATCACATTTTCAGGTGAAACAAACACCGCAATATTCTGATTTTCAAAATATTTTTTGTTTCTTGAAAGTAAAAGAAGCTCATCATCCAATCCAGGGATAAGAACTTCAATATTCTCACGAACACAAATATCAATTAAACTGTTAATGAATCCATCATCCTGATTTGACTTAGTTAAATAAAATTCATCACAGAGAATTCGGCCATAAACTAAAGGATTCATATCAAATCCAATGATCTTATAGTCATTTTTAAATAAGCGTAGAGATTCTACAACTGATTGACCGATGCCGGATCCTACACAGGTAATGCCGATGGTTGTTTTCATTTTTTAGAAAAACCTAAAACCAATTTTCCTCATTATTTATTGACAAGGCATTTTTTTTGCTTATCTGTTCTAATAACCTAATTGAGGCTTTCCTTACTGAAAACTCTTTCTCAACTGCTTTTCTTCCATTTTGGCCCATCTTCTCTCTAAGTTCAACATTTCTATAAAGTTTTATGAATTGAGTATAATAGTCATCTATATCGCCTGTCTTTGCCCATAAACCTGCGTTGTATTTCTTTAGGAAATTCTCATTTAAATCTGTGCGGCTATCTGTTGCCGCTAAAACAGGTAGAGAAGCATCCCAATATCCGAGAGTACGCGAGGGAATATTAGGAATGGTAAATTTTTCACTAAGATTAACCAAGCCAATATCAGCATCACGTATAAGCCGCTGATAATCTTCGCGTGGAAGACGATCCATTATGATTACATTTTTTAAATTTTCTTGTTTTGCCATTTTCTTTATTTTTTTCTTTTCTGTGCCATCTCCTATCATACAAAATACTACATCTTTCAGATACCTCACTCTTTCTGCAAGCTCTAAAACGAATTCTACTTTCTGGGGCTTTCCAAAATTACCACCAAATAGAGCTATAAATTTTCCTTTTAAATTAAAGATTTCACTGAAATTATTCTCTGATTTTATTTGACTTATCGGAGGAGTGGGTAGAATCCAATTGGGAAAATATTTTACCTTATCATCATTGCAAATCTTTGGATTATGCCGCTTCAAATATGCAACGTTACCTTGGCTCATACACCCAATAAGATCCGATATTTTATAAAGATGCCTTTCTTTGTGACGAAAATAGGCAAAGAGAAAGGGATCTTTGATCATACCAAGGTCTTTAGCATTTTGAGGAAAAATATCCCTAAGAATTAGATAAAGCTTGGATTGGCCTTGATTTTTCAAATCCTGAATAAATTTGGATAACGTAATAGGCGGGGTAGAAGTAAGAATCCAGTCTATCTTCTTATCTTTCCAGTATCGAAAAAAAGCTCTTTTATAGCGGGAGTTGAGTAAAAGAGTATTAACTCCTTTTACAACTAATTGAGTGTTAAATATCGGTCCAGTTCTAACCCTCAATACTGGTATATCACCTTCAATATTTACTTCTGTAATCGAATCAAATGTTGGTGCAATCACGCTTACTTCATGCCCCAATTCAACTAATTCTTGCATGAGATACGTATACATATTTTTGTTTTTTGCTAAATCTGGATAAGTAATCGCAATATAGAGAAATCTCATATTATATGCACTTGGAAAACGTTTAATTTTTAGAAAAACACAAGTAGAAATTAAAAAAAAAGTCTATTATTTATACCAAACTCTCTTATTAATATAATCCGTATAGCTGAGAATAACCCTGACAACCTTTTCAGATACTTGGGGTATCTTATAATCTTTCACAATCTGAAACGATCTCTTATCACCACGACTTTGCACCGATAATATTTTTATAGCTTGTTGTATTCTTTCCCAATTCAATCCCACCATCATGACTGCCCCCTCTTCCATACCCTCTGGTCTTTCATGGACTTCTCTTATATTTAAAGCAGGAAAATTTAAAATAGAAGATTCCTCCGTGATCGTCCCACTATCAGAAAGAACAGCTATAGCATTGATCTGAAGTTTCACATAGTCTGTAAAACAGAAAGGCTTATGTAATTCTATCCACTTATCCAAATTAACTTTTTCCTTTTCAATTCTCATTCTTGTTCTCGGATGAGTGGTAACAACAACTTTTTTTGAATACTCTTGAGCAAGTTTATTTAAAACTTCAACTAATTTATGAAAATTATCATTAGAATCAATATTTTCTTCTCTATGACAACTCACTAGAAAATATCCTCTTGATTTTATATTAAGCTTTTTCATAATATTCGATTTTTCGATCTTTGGCATATAATAATGAAGAACTTCATACATGGGACTCCCCGTGACAATTGTGCGATCAGCAGGAAATCCCTCATTCAATAAATACTGCCTCGAAATCTGGCTGTATGGAAGGTTGATATCACTTATATGATCAACAAGTCGCCTGTTTATTTCTTCAGGCACCCTCTCATCAAAACACCTATTCCCAGCTTCCATGTGAAATACAGGTATCTTAAGTCTCTTTGCTGGATAAGCTGCGAGGCATGAATTAGTATCACCAAGAATTAGCACTGCATCAGGCTGAATCTCCCGAAGCACCTTATCACTCTGGGAAATAACCTGTCCTGCAGTCTGAGCGGCTGTCTTACCTGCAGCTTCCAGATACTGATCGGGCTTTCGTATGCCTAGGTCTTCAAAAAAAATCTGATTCAATTCATAATCATAATTCTGGTCTGTATGAATTAGCACATGATCAAAATATTTATCTAACAAAGCCACAACTCTTGAAAGTCGGATAATCTCAGGTCTCGTGCCTACAATAGTCATGACTTTTATCTTTTTCATTTTCTAGACTTCCTCATAAAAAGTATCCGGATCATCTGGGTTGAAAAATTCATTTGCCCAAAATATGGTTAATAGCTCATCTTTCCCAACATTAGTGATGTTATGAGTATACCAAACAGGCATATCTACAAAAGAAGGTTCTTTACCAGATATACGATATTTATTCACCTGATCTGTTCCAATTCGACGCAGTTTAATTTCTGCTTCCCCTTTAGTTACAATAAATCGCTCGACCTTACGAATATGAAAATGATTACCGCGCGTAATTCCAGGTTTTGTGGTTGAATAAGAAGTCTGTCCTTGGCTCTGAGCTTTAATCAATTCTGAAAAGAGTCCCCGATCATCACTATGAGTTTCTAACTTGACCGGGAAGAATGTAGGTTCTATATAACTTCTATAAGTATTGAAAAAATCAATATCAAAGAAATCATCTAAACAGGGAAATTGTTTATCTTTAAAATACGCCCCATGATAAAACTGAAGCTTCTTTAATATATCAGAGACTTTTATCTCAACATCATGATTTACAAGCAAATCATGTCTATCAGTTTTATTAACAATATGACTATAAATAATCTTAATGAGGTTATTTATACAGATAAGCTTAAGCTCAGCATCAGTATCTATTTGAGGTAATTGTCCATGAGTTAATTGATAGGCGAAAGTGGCAACAACTGAATTATAAAACGGCTGTCCAAAGGGCCCAAAAACATTAGGAATAATGAGACCTGTAAAAGGAGTACTATTTCTCTTAGCCCAGTTAGATAAAAGTTTTCGACCTTCTTTTTTTGATTTGCCATAGAGATTATCTCTTTCTTCCTGGGTGCTTGAAGACATAATAACATGAGGTTCTAAATTATTAGATTCTAAAACATCTATTAGAGTCTTAACCAAATGGATATTAACATTATAAATTTCCTGAGGATCTTTATGCCGGTTTAATGCGGCTAAATGAACAATGCAGTCGCATTTTTTTGCGAAATCTGTCATTACTTTTTTATCCTGAAAATACTCATCTTTAAAAGGGATAGTGTTAATATTATCTTGGAGATTAAGAAAATTGAAAAGATGAGTCCCCATAAATCCGGGCTGACCTGTTATACCAACGTTAATCATACTAATCAAGATAAATCACTAGATTGATTAATTATATCATATCCCCACGATATCTTTTCTTATTGTATCTAACTCAAGCAATAGATTTTTTATCCTTTCTATATCAAGTCTTTCTGTATTCTTTGAGGAGTATTCCTCACCAATGGAAAGCTTTTCTTTTCCTTCAGAAAAATATAAATCATAATTGAGATCCCTTGTATCAATAGGTATGCGAAAATAATCACCAAGATCGATAGCCTTTCCCATCTCCTCCCTATTCACTAGTGATTCATGCTGCTTTTCGCCATGGCGTGTTCCTATTATCTTTATTTCATTTTTTGCATTGTATAGATCTAACAATGCCTTTGCCAAGTCATGAATTGTAGAGGCTGGAGCTTTTTTAACAAAAATATCTCCTGGCTTTCCATGCTTAAAGGCATAGAGAACTAATTCCACAGCCCCTTCTAAGGTCATCATGAACCTTGTCATTTCCAGATTGGTTATCGTTATGGGTTTCCCCTCCTTTATCTGATTAACAAAAAGAGGAATTACAGAACCACGGGAACCCATCACATTACCATAACGAGTCCCGCAAAGAAGTGTATCGTGACTGACCTCCCGGGACTTAGCAATCATGATCTTTTCCATCAATGCTTTTGACATGCCCATAGCATTTATAGGATAAACCGCCTTGTCTGTACTCAGGACAATAAGCTTCTTTATTTTATGCCGGATAGCTGAATCAATGACATTTAAAGCTCCTAATGAATTTGTTTTAATCACTTCCCAAGGGAAAAATTCACCAGTAGGTACTTGTTTCAAAGCTGCAGCATGAAAAACATAGTCAACATCAATCATCGCAGATTCAATACTGTTTCTATCCCTTATATCTCCGATATAAAATTTAACCTTAGGATTTTTCAATTTCTTCCGCAGATCATCTTGTTTCTTTTCATCACGGCTGAGTAAACGGATTTCTCTGAATTCTTCTTTTTCTAGAAATCGATTCAAAACAGCATTACCAAATGAACCGGTTCCGCCTGAGATTAATATTACGTCGTTTGAGAACATAAATAAACCTCTCTTCTCTAAGTTAAAAATCTCTGTTTTGCGAACATGAATTTCCAGTTTAAATATTGGACTACTTCAACATTTCCAAAAACAAATTATTTGAAATTTAATAATTTCCGTATCATAGGCTACCTTTATGGATATTATAAGCTTCTTGAAAGATCTTAATTGATTCTTGAGCACATTTCTTCCAAGAAAATAACTTTATTCTTTGATATCCTCTATTAACCATTTCATCACGCAATTTTTTATTAGTAAGTACTTTGGTCATTTTTGAACACAGTTCATTTATATTATCCGGATCAAACAAAATTGCAGCATCACCTACTACCTCAGGAATTGCAGGTGCACTTGAAGCTACCACAGGAACGCCAGTGACCATGGCCTCAAGTACGGGAATACCAAAACCCTCGAGTTT
>Ga0180433_10006803_pt1 | contig 14840 bp, 12 predicted proteins | sample SS_ome_8_FD_132980 | JGI IMG/M metagenome (GOLD analysis project Ga0180433, IMG submission 132980) | Hypersaline lake sediment archaeal communities from the Salton Sea, California, USA - SS_1_D_1 metaG | ecosystem: Environmental > Aquatic > Non-marine Saline and Alkaline > Hypersaline >... | reverse complement strand
TAATCCGCTCATAACCAGCATTGCCATTATTACAATAGCTTTATTTCTCCTATTTTCGAAAACCATTTTTTCGCCTCCACTTTTAAAACACAGATTTTACTATATAAATATATAATAATCATACCTTAATAAGCTTTATTGTAATAATTTAACACATTTGTATAAAAAATGGATATTATATTTTCATAATTTATTATTTTTATTTTTTTTGAATGCAAGTATTTGATTTGCTCATATTCGAAATGAATTTTAATTCTGTGATCTACATTATGCTGAATCCGGATTTCAAACTTGAAAAAAATCAAAAGGGTAATTAATGTTTATCTAATTCTTTATTGTATACGATGGCATAAGAGAGAGGAATGATGGAAGGAATTTTTCCTAAAAATCATTGCCACTTTAGATTTGGGTTGGAAAAGTATCAGATGGCAATATAGCCGTATGGGATGTTATTATATATTTTCCTTCCTTTCCATCATCCTAATTATTACATTCATTATGTAGCTTTTAATATTTACTCTTTTTTTTAATATTGTGTAAAATGAATATTAATTGATGGGTCTTGGGGAAAATTTACTCCTGATGTAACAGTTTGAAATAGAGGAGAAAGAGGCAGGAACGAAAAAGATGCCCCCCTTTGATATCGCATCTTATTGAGGTTATTTAACTCCTGCCCCCTGATTCGCAATATATTATGTATCTAATGGTATATAAAATTAGTTTTTTTTAATTGGAACATTAGTTATATTTTTGGTTTTTCCCAACCATGGTAGATAATTATATATACTTTAACCTATAAAATAATATATGGAAAATAAAAGAGGTGAATTATTTGGGCAAAAAAGAGTTATACCTTGATGCTTTGATAAACCATTTTGTTGGTGAAGGGTATAGTGAATTTGAGGCAAAGGTCCTTGCTGAAAAGATGTTTAGAACCAGAATATAGATATTTTTTTGTTCTGCTATCGTTAAATTTTTAAAAAAGGGAGTAGGAAAAATCATGAATGCATTAAATGCAGGGGACAACACGAAAAAACCATGATTTTTCCGTAATTTGCATAAGGTCCCTTTTACTCCCAATATACTAATAAATTACACATATAAATAATTTATTGATTATTATTAATATTTATTAGAATATATGTTTCATAATACTAAATTCAATAAAAATTTGGAAAACGATATCCTTCAAATAAATCATACTTATTGATCCATGAGACTTCCTTAGTCATAACTCCAGCGGTAAATGATATTCCTCTCCCAGTTTCTTGATGGTATCAAAAACGGTATCTTGAATGGGCACGGTAGTATCATGTTTCTCTTCTTCAAAATCTTCTTTTTCACCAGCAACAAAGATAGTGGTCCTCCCTGATGCCTTTCCAGAATTTTTCAACATAAAAAGATATTCATCAACCTGTTGCTTCAATTGTACCCTACCACAGAATACATCTGGATCAATCGCGCCAAGAAAATGACAGACCCCACTAGGGCTATTTGATTTCTCATATACCTTTAGGCCCATTGAACCCATTGAAAGCCCTCCGCAGAGAAGATCGACCATGGCAGAAAGACCATATCCCTTATGACCGCCGGTCTCTTCAGATCCACCGCCAAGGGGCAGAAGTCCTCCACCCGCTCTTATTTTCACATTCTCAAGGACCTTTTTCGGATTATCCGTAGGAAGTCCATTTTCATCAGTTGCCCATACAAGGGGGATCGATGCATCAGATCGGGCATATACCTCAAGTTTACCTCTCGGAACGGTTGATGTGGCCATATCTAAAAGAAAATGCTGTGAAGAGCCTGGAAAACCTATTGACCAAGGGTTTGTCCCAATGACTGCTTCCTTGCTAAAGGTTGGAACAACAAGCGGTGCTGAATTTGTAGAAGAAATACCAATGAGGTCCTTTTTCAATGCAAGCTTAGTGTAATATCCTGCTATTCCATAATGATTCGAGTTTCGTATACTAGCAAAACACATACCATTTTTTGATGCTTTTTCTATACATCTATTCATCATCTCATATGCAACTGGTTGGCCAAGACCACCTTGCCCATCAACAACATAGGATACGGGTGTCTCATGAATGATCTCTAAGGATACATCGGGTAAGATGACGCCCTGGGCGATATGGTCGACGTATCGTTTCAAACGTGCGGTACCATGTGATGATATACCTCTTTTATCTGCGCTTATAAGGACATCAGAAACGATTCTAGCATCCTTTTCAGATACCTTGTTCTTTTTCAAAATCTTAATGATGAACTCTTCAAGAGTTTTAATATTGATTTGTACCATAGATTTCATGGTTGATCACAACATTATAGCTAATCGCTTTTATGAAACTATAATGCTATTGAAAAAAATATTGTTTGAAATTAATGACCTTAATTTCTTTACAAATTGGTATGATAAAACATGACAATGATATGTCTGATGTGTCTACTAAAATGAAGTGTAAGAATGGGGAAAGGGTGGATGGGATGGTGAGGAAAGATGGATTAAAAAATAAATTTTAATTTTCCCCATTCTTTAAAAACATAATTATATTAACCGGTATTTATAATTTTTTATGATATTGGGCTAATATCGGTAAATTTCAAGTAAATATTTTTTATCAATCAAATAAATTTAAAAAAATTAAAAACAAAAATTAAGGTTATTAGAATCAAATAACTGATTTTTAGAACCAACAATGTTCCAAATATAAATTGATACATAATTTATCATATCTGATATATTATATATATTTAGCGATGACAATTTTCCAAAGGAATCAAACAAAGTCATGTTGACAAATTTACAACACATATTTATATAACAATTCAAAGAAAAAAAGAAAGAATAGCGATAAAACATGAAAAAAACATATCAAACAAAATTAATAACAGAACCATCCAATAAAACAATAAAATCACGGAAAAAACGATGCTACTGTTTTGGATTTCTCGCAGGAGAATATTAAAAATCTACAAAATTTTATATACTGACTTAGGATTAAGGATACCTGGGATGCAAGAAAGACAGAAAACACTACATTAAACTATGCATCCACGGGTGGGATGGACCTGTATCTCAAAGAAGTGCACATGGAAAATTTCAAATCCTTTGGAAAAAAGACGGTCGTACCGTTCTTTCCAGGGTTCACTGCAATAACTGGTCCTAATGGCTCAGGAAAAAGTAATATTGCAGATGCTATACTTTTTGTACTTGGTCCCAAGAGCAGCAAAACAATGAGGGCTGGTCGGCTAACAGACCTTATATTCAATGGTGGAAAAAGACAAAAGAACCCTTCAAAATACTGCAAAGTAAGCCTTATTTTTGATAACTCTGATCGAAAGATGCCCATCGATGGGGATGAAGTTCTTCTAACAAGAATGATAAAACGGGCGCCACTCAAGGACGATCCAGATAATTACTATTCCTATTACTATATCAATGGTTCCTCCTCAAACTATACAGAATTTATGAACACACTACTTCATGCACGTATCTCAGGTGATGGATACAATATCGTCAAACAAGGAGATGTGACCTCCATCATAGAGATGGGTGGAATGGACCGACGAAGGATCATCGATGAGATCGCAGGCATTAGTACATTTGATACAGATATAAAAAAAGCTGAAAAGGAAAAAGAAGAAGTAGATAGTAACCTTGAACGGATCAACATCATACTCAAAGAGATCGACTACCAGATCAAACAATTAAAAAATGACCGGGATGAAGCTGTTCGATATAATGAGCTCAAACAACAACTCTATGAGATAAAGGCAAAGATAGCCTTGAAAAAGAAACAAGAAATAGAACAACAGATAGCAGAGATAAACCATCAGATAGAAAATTATGAAAAGGAACAAAAGAACCTCACAGATCAATCAAATGATCTAAAAAAACATTACGAGGAAAAACAACAAACACTTGCCAAAGTTGAACAAGAGATCGCTGATGTTGGTGGAGATGAAGTAAACGAGATCAAACAACAGATCGATGAACTTCGCGCGGAGGTAATAAAACTTGAAGAAAGGATCAACTATTCAAATTCAGAGATACGGGATCTATCAAAAGAACTTGAAAAACAAACAACTCGACGCGATGCCATTGAAAAAGAGATAACCGATCTAAGTCAACAAAAAGAACAACTCGAAGATCATATCAACGAAAACGAAGGCAAGATCAAAGAGAAAGAGGAATCATTACAATCATTAAAAGATCAACTTGCTAGTTCAGATGATACATCACTGGAACTCTCACAAAAGCTCATCACCTTAAAAAAGGATTTTGATGGACTACACAGTCAGATACATGAGAAGAAACTTCTTCATCAACGATTACATGAGCAAAAAGAGACACTGAAGAACACCATTGCTGAACTTGAAGAAACAAAAAATACCTATGAGTTCGAGATAAAGGATATTGACTGGCAGGTCAATGAACTGAAAACAAATCAGCTTGAAGGTAAGAAACAGAAGAAGAACCTAGAAAAAAACCTTTTTGAAAAGAAGAAACAAGAGAGCGAACTCTCTGAACAGCTCAATGATATAGATCAGGGTATACGGCGGCTTCAACAACAACAAGCAAAATTACAAGCCGAATATGATGCACTTACTGCGGTTCAACAAAAATATAACCCTGCCGTCACAGAACTACTCAAGGCAAGGGATAAAGGGTCATTGAAAGGGATACATGGGACCATTGCTGAACTTGCACAAGTAGATGATACATACAAGACTGCGATGGCCATTGCTGCGGGTGGTCGGATGCAAAGCATCATCGTTGATGATGATGAATCTGCAGCACAGGCGATCCGTTTTCTGCAGCAGAAACGACTGGGTCGAGCAACGTTTCTACCACTTAATAAAATGATATCTGGGAAACCCCGGGGAAAGGCACTACTCACCGTTAAAGATGAACATGCACATGGTTTTGCAATAGATCTTGTCCGTTTTCAACCTGAATATCAAGGAGCATTTTGGTATGTATTCGGAGACACCATTGTTGTAGATTCTCTTAATGATGCTCGGAGATTGATGGGTGGGGTCAGACTTGTTGACCTGAAAGGAAGTCTTATTGAGGCAAGTGGTGCGATGAGAGGTGGAAGTGCACCAAAGACAGCACTCATGTTCGGTGAAGCAGATAGAACCAAATTAGATGAGTTAACAACCGAAATCCACAAGCTCCTCACGCAACAAGAACATATCGAGATCGAACTAAGATCGGTAAAAAACGAAACTACTGACATCGAACAACAACTTGCAGCTAGTGTCATGAGCGAATCATCAGAAAAGCAGTTACAAGACCTCTCTTTAAGTAAAAAGGAGTTCACCTCAAAACTAGAGAACCTGACAAAACAGATCGTTGATAAGAACCAAGAACTTGATACCATTCAGAAACAATGGGAACAACAAGGACAAGAGATCGAAAGTCTCTCAGAGAACATAAAAGAACTGGAATCTCAAAAGGAACAGGCCAACAAAAAACTCCTTCAAGGATCAAACAAGGAAACATCTCAAAAAGCTCGCACCTTACAAGATGAACTTTCAACAGAAAAAGAACAATTGCTGCAAAAAAGATCTGAAAAAGATGGACTTGAACATAAGATCGAGCTTTTGATAGAGCGTAAGGATGAGCTCAATGGACAGATACAGACAATCACAGATTCAATTGCTGAATACAAAGAACAAATAACTGAATCCCAGAATAAACGAGGTGGACATGAGGAGAACATCTCTGCTCTTTCACATGTACAGGGGAAAATGACCGATACCATCAAAGATATAACCGTTAAAAGAGACACGATCTATAAAGAAACTGTTTCCATTGAACATGACCTTGATACTATAAACACTCGTATCGAATCATATTATGATCTGATATCGCGGGCAAAATATCGTTTACCAACACTTGAGGATGCCATAAAAGAGCTTGACGAGGAACTGAAACTCTATGGTGTTTCTCTTGAAATGCAGAAATTACCACCGGTTGAATCCATGAAGGAATCCCTGCGAAACATCCAGGAGACCATGCAGGAACTGGAACCGGTGAACATGAGAGCTTTAGAGGAATATGAACATCAGGTCCAACGAAAAGAAAAACTTGACGAGGATGTCAAACATCTTAAGGACCAACGAAAGAACCTAGTGAAACTGGTAGATGAGATCACAAAGAAAAAAACAGACCGGTTCTTCATAGTTTTCCATGAGATCAACAAGAACTTTAGGAATATCTACGCAAAACTCTCTGAGGGTGGTGATGCGGAACTTCAACTTGAAAATGAGGATTCCCTTTTTGATTCAGGTCTTACAATAAAGGCACGACCTCGAGGTAAAAAGGTCCTTTTACTCTCAGCTCTTTCTGGTGGTGAGAAAAGTATTGCCTCATTGGCATTCATATTTGCAATTCAACAGTATGATCCAAGTCCTTTTTATGTCCTAGATGAAGTTGACATGTTCCTTGATGGAGTGAACGCAGAGAATGTGTCCAGGATGATAAAATATAATGCAAAGGATACACAATTCATCATGGTCTCATTACGTAAGATAGCATTGAAAGAAGCAAATCATGTATATGGGGTTACAATGCATGACAATGGTGTCTCAGATATGATCGGGAGTGTGGATCCTGAGAGTGTTGGACCACAAGGACAACTTATTACTATCGGGGGCTGAAATAAAAGATGCAAACCATGGCAGTGGACAACGAGGTTATCGGTCATTTGCTTTTCCATAAATCTCTTATTGATGATTATGATGATGCAAGTCGTATCGGATATTATGTAGATCTCCTACAAAAGACCCATGAGGGGGATCATATCAACATGCAGGACCCTTTTGATCGATCCATTGCGATCGCTTTTGAACTGGTCATGCAGCAACATCTGAACCCCTGGGACCTTGACCTTGTCCGTTTTTCAACGATGTATCTTAAACGTGCTAAAGAGGAAAACATCGATCTTATCACTGCTGGACGAATCATCCATATGGCATGGACCGTGCTGAAACTTCAAAGCGATGATCTTGTAGTAACCTTGCAACATGAGCAACAACAACCAACTGACAACCTGGGATGGGATGATGTGCAAACTGAGATGTGGCTTCCAACCGATGATGAATATTCCTATACCAATCTCTTATTGAACCTTCCCGATCCACCTCTTGAAGAGCCACTTCGACGGCAGTCAAAACGAAAGGTCACTCTTATAGAACTTTTAGATGCCTTTGATGAGGCAAGAAAGGAATCTGAGCTCTTCCAAAAAATGGAACAATCACGCAAGGAGGCTAGAGAAAAACTCATTATTGCATCTCGGAAAAGAATGATCGGAACTGCCCATGAGGATAATCTTGAGGCTGATATCGCAGATATCTGGGAGAAGATAACAAGTTTTCAAACCGATCAACTTGCTCTTTCTGATCTTTGTGATGTATCTAATAAGGAGGATCTCATACGAACATTCGTATCGATACTTTTCTTAGCATATGAACAAAAGGTTAAGGTATTTCAAAGACAGTTCCCCTATGGAAAGATATTTATTAAAACACTTGGTTGTACATAGGAATGGTGAGCACTATGGAAAAAAATGAGAAACAACTTGTGGAATCAGTATTGTTTTCTGCAGGTCATCCGGTAAGCTCAAAGGATATCCGTGAGGCAACGGGGCTTTCTGGTCAGAAGATCCATAGTATCCTGAAACAACTGATGGAAGATTATGGCTCTGATACAGAGAAAGCTATGGAAGTTGTCAAGGCTGGTGAAAAATATGTCATGCAGGTTAAATCAGCCTATACAGAGTCCTCCATTATGGTAGCTGAACCAGAGCTTAACTCTGATCTTTTAAAGACCTTATCGCTCATTGCCTTTCATCAACCAGTCAAACAATCCAATCTTCGTAGACTTGCTGGTGAGAAGATCTATGAACATGTTGATGTGCTTAGTGAGATGAAACTCATCCATACAAAAAAACACCGCCAGACCGAGATGATAACATTGACAAAACAATTTCCAGAATATTTTGGTCTTGATGTCACAAAACCAGATGATATTCGAACGTTTCTAATGGAGAAACTTGCAGAGAATGTGATGAAGAACACATCAAACACATCTGAAGATGAATGAAATTGTTCATAGTGGACATTTTACCGCTTTCATATTTATGACATACAGGATGTTGTGTTTCTATAACGTGGGGAAAAATTGATGGATATATCAAAACAGGAAATCTATGAAATGGTATCTGAATCCCTAAGCTGGGATCAATTTGAGCAGGAGATACAAAAACGATACAAGGAATATGATACACTTTTTGATACCGATACGGTAGCACTTCTTATCGCTGATGAACTAGGGAAAAACACTCAAAGTATCCTTTCAATATCCGATCTTCATCCTGGTGTCGAAGCAACTATAGTGGGTACCATCACCTATATGGATTCTGTTAAGACATTTCAGAGGAAAAATGGAAGCAGTGGACGGTATGTCCGACTTGGTCTCACCGATGAAACCGGAAGCATAGTCTTATTGCTATGGAATGATGATACAAGCCGTATCGAATCAAACATGATACAACCTGGATCAAGTATAAAGATAATCAATGGATATACAAAAAAAGGGTATCAGGGGGTGGAGATTCACGTGGGTAAATGGAGTAGTATCGAGCCGATCAATGCTCCATTAGAGAAAAATGAGAATACCACTGATGTAGCAAAAACGCCTGGTGTTCATCTTAAAGGATCTATACAGGAAATAGAGGCAACAAGGGTCTTTTTTAAAGATGATGGGGGCTATGGTTTTGTCACAACCATCGTTCTTTTATGTAACGAAGGAAAAAAACAGGTGACCTTCTGGGATGAGCAAGTAAAGGTACTACAGGGTTTCAAAAAAGGAGATCAGATCAATATCCATCATGTGGACATTCGTGAGAATGGAGGGGCCATTGAATTTCATGTGAATGGAAAAGCTGTGATAAAAAAATACTAGTTGTCCTGTTCATAATTTGTTTTAGAGCGGAGTGCCTGTTCTGCCTTCATAAGCTCTCTTCCTAGGTACATATAATGGTCCTTTTGTAGTAGCGGTGTCTCAACAAGGATCGCATTTGAAAGAAGCTCTGCATTATTTCCAGTGAATATCTTTTGTAGATTCCCTGAAACGATACGGTCATCTCGTATGACGTTCTGATAATATTCAACAAATATAAGATTTTCACGTATCTCAATGACAAAGAACCCATTAGGGTCAAGTTCCTTTTTCACATCATAGGTATCATCAGCATGTATCACAGGTACTTCTTTGGTCATACAAACATATTCTCCCATGTAATTCGTAGATTCTTTAATTTTTCAAATGCAACAGCGTTTGATAGTAACCGTAAGCCACAATCAGGTGAAAGCTGTTCCACATGCGTTCCAAATACATCAAGTGCCTTTTGAACATGGTTTGTTATCTCTTCAACTGATTCAACAGTTTCTACATCAGATCGAACAGAACCAATACAGAATTTTTTCTTTGAATCAGGATACTCTTTGAACCCATCGAACAACTTTGGTGTTGCCTTGAACTCGTGAGAAAGGATGTCAACGGGCATATCAAGAAGTTCAGGAATGATAGCTGAGACATCACCGCATACATGAAGTCTTCGAGGGATATTTAGACCATCTACAACTGTCTTGATCAACTCCTTACCATATGATGGAAATGAATTTGAGAAATGTGGTTCATCAACACTGATGACATCAACAACTGGCTCAATTGCAAGAGCCTCTTTATGTAACGCCTTTGCAGCATCAAATGCTAATGCTTCACTATCATTATAGAACTTATCAGAAACCGTCTGACTAAGGGTATAGGGACCTACGATAAGACCTAGGAGTTTCACCTCCTTAGGTAGAATACTTCTAACAAATGTAAGATCGTTTGCTGTTATCGGATGATCATGTTCTATCATATCGATGACCTCAGGTCTATCACGAATACGACAACCTTTGAGACCACGGGCAAATATTGTTACAAAAGGATCTCTTGTCTGCCCATCTGAAACAAGTTGAATGCCGGAAGATACCATATTATTCACAGCTTCTGAGATATATGGCTCCCATGAAGGTGTTGAAAGTTCTTTCCAATATGATCTCATTATTCGAGCGGGTTGTGTATTCACGGGATAGGAACCAATAACGGTCAATGTTGGAAGATGACTCATTTCTGAAACATCCTCCGAGGATGAGAATCAGAGGGTGATATCCCAAAATAGCTCTCTGTATATTCGGAGACAAGGATGTCCTGCCAGGCTATCAAGGGAAAGAGGGTATGGGCATGTTCAATGGGTCCAAAGATGGCAAAATCACCACCAAAGACAGGTATGTTCACATTTGAAGCTATATCTATTATTCTTCTTTCATCTGGAAATGACTCAAGCCATGTTGATTTTTCCACCACATTATGTATGGCACAACCTGTTGGAAGACCATATACCTCTTTTATAACTGGGAGCGCAGTGATGGCTGCACCACTATTCTGACCTGGTGCAAGAGCTGCGCTGTCGACAAGAATATTTTGTATTCTGGTCTCTAAAGCAATATCAAGAAGCCCCTTATCCAATAGATGGGCACCGTTCTCAAGTACCTCGATCTTTCCATCTGGTGAGGTATCCTTTGGGTTGAATGCGACAAGGATCGCTGTTGACGGTGTAAATCTTGTTAGAGCTTCATGTTCCTCGGGAGTTAGTCCTACATGAATTGAATTGTATATTGTTCGATCTAGAAGACCATGATCTGATAATGTTCGAAGTGTTTGAATTTTTACAGCAGGATCTGTGAAATCTACTGAGAATGGGAGGTTATCTGGTACTGTTTGAGATATAAGTTTAATGATAGGTTCGATATATTCCTCTTTTTTTATAAAAAAATCTGGTACTCCGGGTACTGCAGTCTTTTCACTTATGGTATACATCTCTGTTAGATGATCTCTTCCCTTGTTGATATCAGGTTTCCCTTTAAAGAAAAGTCCGCCGAAAAGAACGGTAGGATATTTCCCAGGTTGACCGCCAAAGGTGATATCACCAATTTTAAACGTTTTTTGTTCTTTAGTAAATGAGAACATAATATCACTATCTTACCTTTATTTTTCCCATATATGATATAATAATTTTAGAATGTAATGCTCGCTTGTCATCAATGGATTTTGTTTGTTGAGGTTGCAATCGAATAGCAATGAATGGTTTTCCAAATGAACCCGGATTTTTATTACTATATTCATTGACAACCTTATCAATAATAGTATGGTCTTTCTCATAGAGAAGATCGATTATTTCAATTTGTTTTTGAAATCTATTGATGCTATCTTCACCAATATTTTCAATATATGGAATTGCGCCTGGTGCATTGATGATCCGATGGTTTTCATCAATCCCATTTTTGTGAAGGGCAATTAGACTTTTACCAGATCTATGACCACGTATATCATCACCGCAAAGGATCAAATATCTGATAAAAGGATTTGATATGATATTTGCAACAATTTTTTCAATGCCGATATTCTCCGTTTTCAATGAACCATATAATGCAATACTTTCTGAAGGGGTATATTCCGTGTTCAAAAGTGCGACTGCAACACAGTTCTTAGGGTCGCCCTGCACGAAATCACCACCCCAGAGATACAAGTTATTCTCATCAATATTATTCGTATCCTCTGTCATAAAGATATCAACCTTCACATACCGGCAAAAGCGATAACGAATTGTTTTTTAAAATACTTTCACTCATCTCATTTGTGCATTAATAATGATGAAGATTTCTATTCTCGCCTCATATCGGAGGAATGAAAAGACCTATGTTTATATGGACCTATACCATAAGAACAGCTAATGGATTTGTTCTTACTACCACAAATCCAGATGTTGCTGAAATGAAAAGCAAGCTTGGATGTCTTGTACATTGTAAACGTAGTTCAAACATCTACAAATACCATCATTAGATTATCTATCATACCATCAAATCTTTTATTTTTCCACTTTTTTTTCTTCCTCAACAACTCTTAAATAGCGGCCATTGTTACCTTCGAAAGGGTGCAAGGTATGCCATCATCATATATCCGTCAACCAATCGTCAGCGTTCTAGGTCATGTGGATCATGGGAAAACATCATTATTGGATTTTATTCGTGGAAGTACTGTTGTTGCAAGAGAATCTGGGGCTATTACACAGCATATCGGTGCAACAGAGGTTCCTCTTGATGCATTACAACATGTATGTGGGGACCTTTTAAAAGGAAAGAATTTCACATTACCGGGTTTATTGTTTATCGATACTCCTGGCCATCATGCATTCACAACGTTACGATCCAGAGGAGGATCACTAGCGGATATAGCAATTCTTATTGTGGATATCACTGAGGGATTCAAACCTCAGACCTTTGAATCAGTTAATATTTTGAAACAATATAAGACACCGTTTATCATTGCAGCAAACAAGATCGATCGTATCTCTGGATGGAAGAAAACGGATGAATTAGCAAAAAAAAGGATTGAATCTCAGAATACTCCTATAAAGAATATGTTCGAAGAATATCTCTATGATATGATAGGGACGTTATATGATCAAGGGATGCAAGCTGATCTCTATTACAAGATCGGTGATTTTAGAAAGACACTTGGGATCATACCTATCTCATCAAAAACCGGTGAGGGTATCCCTGAGCTTCTTATGGTCCTTGTTGGCCTTGCACAAAGATTTCTTGAGGAACGATTACATATCGAGAAAGGGCCTGCAAAGGGAACGGTTCTTGAGGTAAAAGAAGAGGTTGGTCTAGGAACAACCATTGATACTATCATCTATAATGGTGTGCTTAGAAACAGTGATTTGATAGCAGTCGGTACAAAAGGTGAACCTATTGTTACAAGTATCAAGGCGTTGTTAAAACCGAAACCACTTGATGAGATACGGGATCCTCGAGAAAGATTCGATAGTGTAAAAGAGGTCCATGCAGCTTGCGGTATCAAGATATCATCTCCCAATCTAGATGATGTTGTTCCGGGTGCACCACTCCGTGTCTGTAATGAGAATAAGGAGGAGATTTTAGCAGAGATACGGAAACAAACATCGATTAATTTTGATCTTGATGAGCAGGGAATCATCATTAAAGCTGATACCATTGGGAGCCTTGAAGCTCTGATAAAAGAATCTAGGGATAAAGGTATTGAGATACGAAAGGCAGATATCGGCAATGTTTCAAAAAGAGATATCACTGAGGCTGATGCAACAAATGATCCATTGAATAAGGTGATATTTGCATTCAATGTACGACTATTACCTGAGGCTCAGGAGGAACTTGAAAAGACTCGTGTTGCTCTGTTCAAAGATGATGTTATCTATACTATTATGGAGAAATATGATGATTGGTATGATAAAACAAAGATCGCTCTTGAACAATCAAGACGACAACAGTTCGTTCACCCTGGAATGATCAAGCTTATCCCTGAATATGTGTTTCGTGTAAGCCATCCTGCAATTGTAGGTGTTCGTGTTCTTTCGGGTCGTATACATCAGGATATGAAACTGATGAGAGAGGATGGAAAACCTGTTGGTCGTATCAAGGGTATTCAATCTCAAAATCAGTCTGTTGAGGAAGCAAAGCAAGGTGAGGAAGTCGCTATTTCTATTGAGGGCGTCACTATTGGTCGGCAGATAAAGGGTGATGACATTCTTTTTACGGATATTCCAGAGGCCGATGCAAAGAAATTGCGTGATATGGATGTGTTGAACATCGATGAACGGGATGTTTTGGATAAGATATTTGATATCAAGCGAAAAAATGAGAAATTCTGGGGAATGTAGGCTTTTTTCATTTACATTGCTTAAAACACCATCTGTTGCTCTATTCTTAGCAAAGTTATTTCAAACTTGTGCGGAAATGATACGTTTTTTATGGATTTTTTTTACATATCTAGATGGCAAATTTTCAATTTTTGAATATTTTACAATACAATTAAATGTTATTAAATCAAAATTATAAATTAAAATAAGAATATTATTCAAAATAATTTGAAATTCATTCATAAAAACCCTAATATATACCTTATTATTACCGGTAACAGATGTCAGCTGAATCAATAAAAACAATCAAACAAGCGGAAAAAAATGCAGTTAAGACAAGAGAAGATGCAAAAAAAGAAGCTGAAACCATCATCAAGAACACACAAAAATCGATACAACAAAAACAAAAAGAGATCATAACAGACGCAAAGAAACACGTTGAAACAATGAAACAAGAAGCACTTAACGAGGCAACTAAAGAATCAGAAGACATACTCCAACAATCAAAAAAAGATATCAAAACCATAAAAGATAATGGTCGTAAATATATTGATGAGGCAGTTGACCTCATTATCAATGAGATAACGATGGAGGAATGACGAATACTCTTTCCTGCCCAAATGACAAAAAGCACAATCATCATTCATCAACAATACCTAGATGTGGTCATACGTAGCCTTCATGAAACAGGGCTTATGCAGATACAAAACATAACCAAAGAACAAACCGATGAACTTAAAGACATACAAAAAACAACAATGGACCCTGAGGCATCCATCTGCCAGGACTATGAGGTTAGACTAACAACCATCATCAAAATACTTCAAAAGGCAAAGAAAAAAACCAGTGGCATCAAATCATTGCTAAACCCACAACTTCCAGAAACTCAAGAAGTACCGGACTTATCTATTGAAGAGCTCTACTCACATATTGAAGGGGTCATCAATCCAATTGAAAAAGAGATACTGGATGCAGATCAACAACTTCAACAGCTCAATGCCCAATACCAAGAAATAATAACACATCTTAAAGAAATTCAAG
>Ga0180433_10006802_pt1 | contig 14841 bp, 7 predicted proteins | sample SS_ome_8_FD_132980 | JGI IMG/M metagenome (GOLD analysis project Ga0180433, IMG submission 132980) | Hypersaline lake sediment archaeal communities from the Salton Sea, California, USA - SS_1_D_1 metaG | ecosystem: Environmental > Aquatic > Non-marine Saline and Alkaline > Hypersaline > Sediment... | reverse complement strand
CCATAATCAGCAATCTCAGACTAAGTGGCAGAATTCAGGATCAAAAAAGAAACTTTGATCTTGATACTACCCGCTATTCTGCTCCGTATATAAAACAATATGCTTTTGGACTCAATTATTTTCTGAAGTCAGATTTCCGATTGAGTCTGTTGATGAGACAAAGATACAGTGAAGACAGGTTACCTGCTCATCTTTTTGATTATAAAGAAAATGGTTTTGTTTTTCAATTGGATTCCCGATTGAAATATGTTGGTTTTTCTTTTTATACAAATTGGGGAGAAACTTATAATAAAATCACCAAAAATAGTGCAAAAATGATTCGATATAGATTTTCCTCATCTATTTACTTAAATAAGTGGCAGAGATATAGTTTTTATGCAATGTATGATGAGAGTTCAATTTATAGAATTGGTAATAATAAACGCTGGACACTTGGAATGGATTGTAATATTCATTTTTCAGATAAATTTTATTTTTCACTACGGTATAAAACTAATTCTTCCACAGAGGAATATTATACAAATCGGGATTTACTAGAAGGATATTTAAGATATAAGTTACCTAATGATCATAGAATCTCTCTGCAGTGCAGACAGACATTACTCAAGAATTCAATCGATAAAAAAGAAACTGCCTTTTTACTGAATTATCAAGCTCCTTTTAATGTTCCTATCGGACTGAAAAAATATGTAGGTTCTGTTTCCGGCAAGGTATATAATATGGAAACTGGAGATCCCTTAAAAGATATAATTATACGATTAAATAATTTTTCGGTTGTAACGGATGCAAAGGGAAAATTCATATTTCCCGTCTTGAATCCAGGAAAATATTTGTTGAGTGTTGATAAAGCATCTATCGGATTGGATAAAATTACGGTTCCGAATACTCCCATATCTTTGGAAGTACTACCCAAAGAAGAAAAAGAACTGACTATTGATATTGTCAAAGGTGCTATTCTTTCCGGTCAAATAAATATTTACAAGTATGTCAATATAGAAGATTCTTCCCATAAAAAGCAAATTATTATAGAAGATCAACAAAAAACTACAAGGAAATTTTATCTGGTGGGTGAAGGAAAAGATGGTAGATCATTGTATAAGAATGGAGGCATTCCAAATATTATTGTTGAAATAAAAAATGGAAATGAAGTATTACGGGATGTTACTGACGGGCAGGGACGGTTTACATTTTCTGAATTAAAACCTGGAATCTGGAGAGTTAAACTGTATGATAGTAATTTACCACCATATCATAAATTTGAAAAGGAGATATTCTCTGTTGAACTGAAACCGGGTGATAAGAACGATATGCACATTAGAGTATTTCCGATTAAAAGGAAAATAAAGTTTAAAAATTCGGGTGGGACCTTAAAAGAAAAATCTAAAGAAGAGATTGAGAGGAAAACCAGAGAGAGAAGTGCTGGTATAAAATATCGTTATTAATGATCGATTAAATCATAAGGTTGAATTTCATGAATGAGCAGAAACGGATTCTTATTGTTGAAGATGATGACATTGTTGCATTAGCGATAAGGAATCAACTCACAGAATTTGGATATTCAGTTTGTGATTCTATACACTATGGTGAAGATGCTATTAAAAAAGTAGATGAGTTACAACCGGATCTTATTTTAATGGATATTAAACTTAAAGGTGAAATTGATGGTATTAGAGCAGCACAAAAAATAAAAGAAAATTATGATTTACCTATAGTATTTTTAACAGCCTATTCAGATGAAGCAACAGTTAATCGGGTTAAGAATACTAATCCCGATGGATATTTAATAAAACCGTATACTAAACGCGAATTAAGATCTACTATTGACATTGCCTTGTATAAATATGAAACGCAGAAAAAAATCAGATCAAATGAGAAACGTCTATCTACAACTTTAAAATGTATTGGAGATGCTGTTGTATCTACAGATGTTAAAGGTAATATTACTTTTATGAATTCCGTGGCAGAAAGATTATCAGGTTGGACATTAGAGGAGGTATATAATAAAAAGTTATCTGATTATATTAAAATTATCAGAGAAAAGGACCGTAAACCAATTGAATCTCCTGCAAGTCAGGTCATTGATAAAGGAATTATATGGGAGATAGCAAATCATACACTTCTAATCAATAAAGAAAAGAAAGAAATTCCTATTGATACTAGTGTGTCTGCAATAAAAGATGATGATGGTAACATTAATGGAATGGTATTGGTTTTTAAAGATGTTTCTGAGCGCAAGGATAATGAAAAAAGTATGCTGCGTTTAAACAGGGCTATTAAGGCATTAGGTGCTTGTAACAAATCATTGGTAAGAGCTAATGATGAAACAACATTATTACATGATATATGTAATTTATTGGTAGATGTTGGAGGGTATACGTTTGTCTGGGTAGGATTTCCAGAAAATGATAAGAAAAAGAGTCTAATACCAGTTGCTCAGGCAGGTAATGGAAATGGATATCTGAACATTCTAAAAGAAGAATTTTATTCATACTCATCAGAAAATCAACCTCTTCCCATAAGATCATTACAGAATTCAGAAATGTATATTCAGGATGAAAAATATAGAATTGATGATGAAATTAAATGGCGACAAATTGCAGCCGAAAGCGGTTTTTGCTGTTCAATATGTTTACCACTAATTTGCCATTCAGAAATAATTGGAGTGCTTGATATATGTTCCACTGATATTATTGAATATGATGAAGAAGAAGTAAAACTTATAAAAGAGATGGCTGATGATTTAGCATATGGCATTACTTCGTTGAGAACTTCACAGGCAAAAAAGGATACAGAACTACAGTTAAAAGAAAGCGAAAAAAAATATAGAACATTAACTGAAAATGTTAATATTGGGATTTTTAGAAATGAACCAAGTGAAGATGGTACATTTATTGAAGTTAATTCTGGAATGCTTTCTATCTTTGGTTATGATGATAAGGATGAATTTATAAAACAAAAAGTAACTTCGTTATATCAATATCCAAAAGATAGAAAATATATTGAAAATATTCTTAAGAATTTTGGATTTATAAAAGATGAAATAGTACCTCTGAAGAAAAAAGATGGTACTCCCATAATATGTTCTGTAACTGCAACAGCAATACGTAATAACAAAGATGAAATAGAATATTATGATGGAGTTTTAGAAGATATTACAGAAAAGAGACTGGCTGAAGAGGCGTTACAGCAAAGTGAAGAGAAGTACAGATTACTTGTAGAAAATACAGGGGAAGGTATTATTATAATCGACAGAAATGAAACTGTAATTTTTTCTAATAAAGCAGGCAGTGAAATTTTTGGTGTTCATGAAAATGAATTTGCGGGGAAGAATTTAAAGAAATATATGACGTCGGAAGCATTTCAATTTCTTGTAAGTCAGATTAATATGAAAGAATCCGGTGAGATTAATACATTTGAGGTAGAAATAATTAGACCTGATGATGGAAAACGTCAGGTAATAATGACTGCTACACCTCATTTTGATCAGAATGGTAATTTTCTGGAAGTATACGCCATTATACGAGATATTACTGAAAGAAAGAAAAGTAAGGAGGAAAAGGAAAAAATTAAGGCTCAACTGCTTCAAGCACAGAAAATGGAAGCTATAGGTGTTCTTACCGGAGGAATAGCTCATGATTTTAATAATATATTAACAGCAATTCAGGTAAGTATGGATTTGGCTATGATGCGGCTCCATAACGAAGATGATATTTTTTCTGATCTTCTGGAAGTAAAAAAGTGTACTAAACGGGCTTCCAGACTTATTCGCCAGCTGCTTCTTTTCAGTAGAAAACATCCTATGGAATATAAAGTTTTTGATATTAATGTTTTAATTGAGAATTTAAGTAAAATGTTATATAGAGTGATAGGTGAGGATATTAAAGTTATTACTGAATTAGCTGATGATTTATGGAACCTTTATGCTGATCAGGGAACAATTGAACAGGTACTTATGAATCTTGCCGTTAATGCCAAAGATGCGATGCCTGATGGGGGAGAATTCTTCATTACGACTGAAAATATTATTAAAAAAGATAATGTCAATGAACTTCCAGAATTTGAATCCGGAAAATTTGTATGTATTACCATGAAAGATAACGGAATTGGTATGAGTAATAAAACTCTTAAACATATTTTCGATCCTTTTTTCAGTACAAAAGAACCCAGCAAAGGGACTGGTCTGGGACTGTCAGTTGTATATGGTATTATTAAACAGCATAATGGCTGGATAGAAGTTGATAGTGAATTGTCCAAAGGAACTACGTTCAGAATATATCTTCCGGTTGCATCTGATGAAATAAAGCATCAGTATGCAGAAAAAAATAGAAATAATAATCGTTATAAAGGCAAAGGAGAAATCGTACTTGTAATAGAAGATCAGGATAAGGTAAGGGAATTTACCTCAAGTGCGTTGAAAAGAAATGGGTATAAGGTTTTTACTGCATCTGATGGTTATGAAGCTAATAGAATATTTTCAGAAAATAGAGATGAAATTGATATAATTTTAAGTGATGTAGTTCTGCCTGATACTAGCGGGATTGAGATAGTTGAAAATTTTAAGAAAATCAAATCTTCACTTTCTGTTTTACTTTGCAGTGGATATACAGATCATAAAGCAAGGTGGCCTACTATAAAGAAAAAAGGATATTTATTCTTAGAAAAACCATATACATTAAATGATCTCTTAAATAAAATTCATGATGCTACTAATCATAATGAAGAATAAATATTTAAAGAAATCTTTTTAAATAAGAGCTATACATTAAATTTCCCTCTCATTAGATTCAAAGATGAGTATATTTTGCAGAGATATAGTTTACTGCTGTCATTGCGAGCGAACGCAGTGAGCGAAGCAATCCCCTTGCTTTGTTCTATTGATTTTTTTGTATTTCCTGCCAGGAGAGGGCTTCGTCGTCCATGAGAGACAGGCCATCTCGTATCGATGCCGTTTAGATATATTTTTGCGAGGACTGAAGAGGTAAAGCAATCTTCTTTAACTGCACATCCAGTTTTAATGATATAAAAATACTAAATGTTTTTATTGTATTTATATTATATATTTTGTAAATTTAAAATATATCAGAACAAATATTTAATTTATAACATTGCATAATATTAATTTAAAAATTCGTTTTATAATCTTTGCAGTATTATTGATGACCATTAATAATACTGTATATGCCCAGACAGTACATGTACCTGTTGATCACTGGGCGTATGACTTTGTAGAACGGATGGAAGCTAAAGGTTTTTTATCTGCTCTTAATAATAATATACGTCCGGTAAGCAGGAAGAGATTTGTTGATTATATAATAGAACTGAATAATTATTATAATACTCATCCGGATTGTTTCACATCAATTGAAAAAAGATATTTTGAAAGACTTAAGGGAGAATTCAACAACGATTTAAAAGATTATAGGATAACTGTTAAAAAAGAATATAGTGAACCACATTTTTATTCTTTAATAAAAAATAAAAACACACATTTATTTATTGATTTATTGGCAGGGAATACTTCAAGATTTCTGTATTATCAAAACAAATTTAAGAAGATACATCAACCTTATTATGGAGCAATTTTTCGTGGTTCTTATTCTAATATTCATTTTTATTCTGACAACAGAATTTATTCAGAATGGGGAAGAAATAAATATATTCAGCATTATAATGCTTCCCAAGGATATCCTATAAATACTACCAGGGATAGTACAAGAGCAACCTGGGATATTTCTAAAAGTTATTTCTGTTTTAATATCAATAATATAAACTTTTTATTTGGAAGAGCGAATGTACAGTGGGGACCGTCACATTCCGGAAGCCTGCTGTTTTCCGGATTAGCACCTGATTTTGATCAATTGAGAATAATAGCTACACTAGAACCATTTACTTTTATTTGGTTGCATGGCTCTCTCCGGAGTGATTTTTCGCATAAATGGATATCATCACACAGATTAGCCATTTCCTTGAATGATAATATCGATATTGCTTTTAATGAATCTGTTATTTATGGAGAACGTGGATTGGAAGTTGCCTATCTAAATCCAGTAATACCGTATTTAATAGCAGAGCATACACTTGGTGATAAAGATAATGTAAGTCTGGGATTTGATTTTAACATTAATCTGTTTGAAAATTTAAAAATTTTTGGTGAGCTGTTAATTGATGATTTATTTGCTCCCTGGGAATTGTTTTCTGATTATTGGGGAAATAAATTTGCTTTTAATATCGGATCATTCTGGATAGACCCATTAAAAATTGATGATTCTGATGTGACTTTGGAATATTTTAGAATTGAACCATATGTGTATACCCATAAAAATGAAGTAAATGTGTTCGAAAATTATAATGTTGGATTAGGAAGTTTTCTTCAGCCAAATTCAGATTGTATAGTTCTGAAATACAGAAAATTTCTGGATTCTTTCTTTTATTACAATATACAGTATTATTATTCTCGGCATGGTAAAGGGAACAGAAGAGAACCACATACTGAAGCTGATGGCGAAACCAAGGAATTTTTGTCCGGAGTTGTTGAAGAATATAATAAAATATGTGCAGAAATATCAGGAGAAATAAAACAGGATTGCACAGTCTGCTTTGATATTGCATATGGAAAAGTAAATAATTATCAGAATATTAATAATAATATTAAAAAGTGGTGGGGAATTGTGTTTAGAATTAAAATTAATTGGTAACTAATAAAATTTATAAAAATATTTTTTTGCTTGACATTAAATTAATAATTTTATATATTATTAACTGAAAAATTGATAGACAGTTATATAATCTAATAAAGTAGGGGAGGTATTAATGGATGCTAAAATAAAAAAGGTACTTAATGAGAGTGACAAAATAATCCCATTTCTTAAAGATGTATCGAATACTACACGTCTTAAAATTTTATGTATTTTAAATGTTGGTGAAAGAAGGGTAGGGGAAATTCAAAAATTTCTTGGTGCAAAACAATCTTATATTTCTCAACAGTTGAAATACTTAAAAAATGCCGGATATTTAACCAACAGAAGAGATGGTACTCAGATTTATTATAGCCTTGTTGATAAAAAGTTTCCTAAAATTCTCGAGGCGTTGAAAAAGAATCTCGGTTAATTAATATGTTGAAATTGTCGGGGTTATTCAAATGTAGTATTTGAATAACCCCTTTTTTTGTTTTTTCTAAATTTTATAAATTCAATTTTTTTATAAACTTAATCATATAAATATTTTATTTCTTTTTGCTGGAGCATATTAATGAGCAGTATAAAAGAAAAGATAGAAAATCTTCGTAATACTATCCGTGAACATAATTATAATTACTATGTTTTAAATAAACCAATTATATCTGATCATGAGTATGATAAATTACTAAAGGAATTAATACACCTTGAACAGGAAAACCCACAATTAATCACTCCTAGTTCTCCTACTCAAAGAGTAGGGGGAGAACCTACTGAAGGATTCACTACTGTCAAACATGATATTCCTATGTTAAGTCTATCCAATACTTATGATCATGAAGATCTTTATGAATTTGAAAATAAAATTACTAAAAAAATATATAATAAAAAAATAAATTATGTAACCGAACTTAAATTTGATGGTATTGCGGTATCATTAATTTATAATAAAGGAATTTTTCGTTTAGGTGCAACCAGAGGTAATGGTTTAGAAGGTGATGACATTACTAATAACTTAAAAACAATAAAATCTATTCCTTTAAAGTTAATGAATATCAATGGCGATTTAAATATCGAAGTAAGGGGAGAGGTATTTATTTCAAAAAAAGGTTTTAATAAGCTTAATGAAAAAAGAAAAAAAGAGAATCTGGATGTTTTTGCTAATCCAAGAAATGCAACTGCTGGTTCTTTAAAACTGCTTGATCCTTCTTTAGTTTCAAAACGACCACTTGAATTTACAGCGTATTATCTGAGATTTTTGAACAGAAGTGATTCAAACAAATATAATATAACTACTCAGTTTCAGGTGTTACATCATCTAAGAAAATTGGGATTTCCTGTAAGCCGTCATGTAACTCTAAGAGAATCGATGTGGGAAGTAATAGAGAGATGTGATTACTGGGAGGAACACAGAGAAGATGTCGATTATGAAATTGATGGAATGGTGATCAAAGTTAATAATTTGGAATATCAGCAGCAACTGGGGGCTACATCGAAAAGTCCGCGTTGGGCTGTTGCGTATAAATTTAAACCTAAGCAGGCAACTACAGTATTACAAGAAATACATCTTCAAGTAGGAAGAACAGGTGTCATTACACCTGTAGCTGAACTGGAACCGGTTTTTCTTGATGGCTCAACAATAAGCAGAGCAACGTTACATAATCAGGATGAAATACTACGTAAGGATATCAGAGAAAAAGATGTCGTCCTGATAGAAAAAGGTGGTGATGTAATTCCTAAAGTTGTAAAGGTGATTCGAAAGAAAAGACCAAAGAATTCTAGAAAATTTAAAATGCCTCAAGAATGTCCTGTATGTAAAAATAATTTGGTCAAAATCCAGGGTGAAGTAGCAGTACGATGTGAGAATATTGCATGTCCAGCTCAAATATTTGGTGGCATAAAACATTTTGCTTCACGAGGTGGAATGGATATAGAAGGTCTTGGTGATGCAATAATCCAGCAATTAATTGACAAACAGATTATATCAGATTATGCAGATTTATACCATCTTAAAAAAGCAGATTTTATTGATTTAGAAAGAATGGGTGATAAAAGTGCAAATAATCTTTTATCTGGTATTAAGCAAAGTAAAAGCAGATCTCTAGATCGTTTGATTTTTGCTTTAGGAATCAGATTTGTAGGAAAGAATATTGCGACTATACTTGCTGATGTTTTTGAATCCGTTGAAAAGCTACAGAATGCTTCATTTCAAGAACTGGAAAAAACTGAAGGAATCGGTCCTAAAATTGCTGATAGTATAATAAAATTTTTTGATAACAAAAACAATACAACGATTATTGCAAAATTAGAAGATTTGGGAATAAAGATGGAAGAAAAACGATCTGTTACTTCCGGCGGTATTTTCCATAATAAGACTTTTGTTTTAACTGGATCTTTAACCCGGTTCACCAGACAAGGAGCAACAGAATTAATTGAATCTGAGGGCGGCAAGGTTGCATCAAGTGTAAGCCGCAATACAGATATGGTTTTAGTTGGAGAAAATCCCGGTTCAAAATACAGTAAAGCTCTGGATTTGGATATAAAAATTATTGATGAAGACAGTTTTATCAAAATGATAGAAAAAACAAAAAAAATCAATCTTCCTGAAGACAGCCAATTAAAGATAGAAATGTAAACATTCCTGCACTTTTTATTGACATATATTAAAAAATTTCTTATGATATATACAATGTATAAAAATGGAGTTTATCGTGAGTAAAGAACATAAGACAGCTATCAATCCAAAACGGAATGAGAATTTTCCGGAATGGTATCAGCAGGTAATCAAAGAAGCAGATATGGCAGAAAACAGCCCTGTTCGTGGTTGCATGGTAATCAAGCCCTGGGGATATACTCTGTGGGAGAATGTACAAAAAGAGCTTGATAATAAATTTAAGCAGACCGGACATGTAAATGCATATTTCCCCCTATTTATACCACTTCATCTTATGGAAAAAGAAGCAAAACATGTAAAAGGTTTTGCTAAAGAATGTGCAGTCGTTACACACCACCGTCTGGAAGCAGACAAAAAAGAAGTACTGAAGCCAGCTGGAAAACTGGAGGAACCTCTGGTAATACGTCCAACATCTGAGACGATAATCGGTGAGATGTTTTCTAAATGGATCCAGAGTTACAGGGATTTACCTCTGTTAATTAATCAGTGGGCAAATATTGTACGTTGGGAGATGAGAACCAGGCTTTTTCTTCGAACAACAGAGTTTTTATGGCAGGAAGGACATACAGCACATCAAACTGAGAAAGAAGCCTGGGAGGAAACTTTAACCATATTAAATATATATAAAGATTTTGCTGAGAATTATATGGCAATACCGGTATTGACTGGAGAGAAAACAGAGAATGAACGATTTCCGGGTGCAGTTAAAACCTTGTGTATTGAAGCTATGATGCAGGACAGAAAAGCACTGCAGTCAGGAACCAGCCATTTTTTAGGTCAAAATTTTGCCAAAGCTTCGAATATTCAGTTTCAGGATCGAAAAGGTAATTTATCCTATGTATGGACTACCTCCTGGGGAGTATCAACCAGATTAATTGGCGGAATGATAATGGTTCATGGTGATGATAATGGTATGTGTCTGCCTCCTCGTCTGGCACCGACACAAGTAGTGGTTTTACCAATAATAAAAGAAGAGAGTGATAAAGAAAAAGTTCTTTCTTATTGTAATGAGGTAGTAGGAAAATTGCGAAACCAACAGTATTCCGGAAATAATATACGAGTCTATCTGGATACCAGAGATAGAAATGCTGGTGAGAAAAGCTGGGAGTGGACCAAGAAGGGGGTACCGGTAATTCTCGAAATCGGTCCCAGGGATATAAAAAATGATAATGTTTTTGTTGCCCGACGAGACAGGAGCCGTAAAGAAAGATATAGTCAGAAAAAGGATGTATTGATAGATGAAATTACAGATGTACTTGAAAGTATCCAGGCTGCACTTTTTGACAGAGCCAGATCATTCAGAGAGGATAATACCAGAGAAATTGATGACTATAATTCTTTTAAGCAATATTTTACTTCTGATAAAAAGGATACTTCCGGAATATTCGGAGGATTTGCATTATCGTATTGGTGCGGCAGTCAGGAGTGTGAAAATAAGATCAATGATGAACTTGGTGTTACTATACGTTGTATCCCTTTGGATATAAAAATATCCAGTAAAGGAAAATGTATATTATGTGGTAAAATCAGTACACAAAAAGTTGTTTTTGCTCGTGCTTACTAAGGTTTTTTTTATTTACATATACAAATGTGTATAATCAATCAATTAAAACATCGGATGTATTATTATATATTTTATTGATTAAAGAGAAAATAAAGAGATTTGGAGAATATTAAAGAAAAAATTTTTAGAAGAAAAACAAGAAAAATCATGGTTGGTAATGTAGCCGTTGGTGGTGATGCTCCTGTATCAGTTCAGTCAATGAGTAATACAAAAACCCGGGATGTTACAGCTACCATACATCAGATAAAAGATTTGGAAAGTGTAGGATGTGATATTATCAGAGTTGCAGTGCCAGATTCAGAATCAGCTGAGGCTCTGGCAGATATTAAAAAAAGTATTTCTATTCCCTTGGTTGCGGATATTCATTTTAATTATAAGTTGGCTTTGAAAGCAATAGAAACAGGAGCTGATAAAATTCGCATCAATCCTGGAAATATTGGATCAGAATCAAAAGTCAAAGCCATAATCGACAGCGCCAAAGATAAGAATATTCCTATACGAATTGGAGTGAACAGCGGGTCTTTAGATAAAAAAATCATACAGAAATATGGAGGCGTTACAGCTCAGGGACTGGCAGAAAGTGCAATATCTTATATGGCACTGTTTCAGAAAATGAATTTTAATGATATCATTTTTTCTTTGAAAGCCTCGGATGTGAAAATGATGATTGAGGCTAACCGAATTTTTGCCAGGGAAACCGATTATCCTATTCATCTGGGAGTTACTGAATCCGGTATTCCTAAAAGAGGTATTATTCATTCTTCTGTAGGTATAGGAACACTGCTCGCAGAAGGAATAGGTGATACAATCCGTGTATCTCTGACCGGTGATCTTACCGAAGAAATTCGGACCGGTTATGAGATACTAAAATCGTTGCAGCTTCGCAAACACGGAGTGAATATAATTTCCTGTCCGACCTGTGGACGCATACAGGTTGATCTGATTCCGCTGGTGGAAGAGCTTGACAAAAAACTGGTCCACGAAAAAAGACCTATAACAGTAGCAGTAATGGGGTGTGCAGTGAATGGACCTGGAGAGGCCAGAGAGGCAGATATCGGAGTTGCTTGTGGGAAAAAGAATGCTCTTTTATTTAAAAAGGGTGAGGTGATTAGAAAAATCAAGGAAAATGAGATAATTCCTGCTTTGCTTAAAGAAATTAAAAATCTTTAATAATGACGAGGGGAGGAGAGAATGCTTGAAAATGTTGATTGTCTAGGTCATGCTACAGTGAAAATTAAAAATGATTTAGTAATATATATTGATCCTTATAAAATATCTGATACTGAAAAAGCAGATATAATTTTAATAACTCATGATCATTATGACCATCTTTCTCTTCAGGATATTAAAAAGATACAAAAGGAAGAGACAGATATTATTATTCCATCTGCAGCGATAGAGGGTGTGAGCGGAAATGTAAAAGAAATAAATCCCGGTGATTCAATAACAGTAAAAGGTATAGATATTAAAGTAGTACCGGCCTATAATATTAAGAAAAAGTTTCATCCCAAAAAGAAAAACTATGTTGGATATATAGTGAAGGTACATAACATTTCTTATTATCATTCCGGAGATACGGATAGAATACCTGAGATGAAGAATTTGAATGTTGATGTTGCTTTTCTGCCAGTAGGGGGCACGTATACTATGGATGCGAAACAGGCTGCTAAAGCGACCGAGGATATAAAACCGAAAGTAGCTGTTCCGCTGCATTATGGAAGTGTAGTTGGAACCATAGAAGATGCTGAGGAGTTTAAGGAGCTTTGTGATTGTGAAGTTCGGATACTTTATTAGAAGTTAAATTTTAATATAAAAAGATGTAAATTTCAAAAATAATATCACAATAAGAACTCCCCTGAAAAGGAGAGATAGAGGGGTTTATTATAAAATATTATTTTTGAGTTTACATTTGAACTAATAAATTTTTCTTAATCCATTTCTTTAATATATATTTTAGATATTTAAAGAAATTATTTTAACTGTTGAATCCATAAACAATGCAGAATAGATTTGTTTTAAAAATATTTTTAATTCTTATTTTTTTATTAGGTATTATAACAGTATCCTATTCTCAAGATTTATTATGGCCAACAGATGCCAGTCATCTTATAACTTCAACATTCTGCGAATTCCGCCCCGGACATTTTCATGCCGGTATTGATATAAAGACCTGGGCTGCTTCAGGATATAAAATTTTTGCAGTTGATGATGGATCAGTTATACGCATTAAAACTTCTCCTTATGGTTATGGCCGGGTTTTATATCTGAAACTGCGAAATGGTACAAGAGCAGTTTATGCTCATCTTGCAGATTTTTCACCAAGATTTAGAACTATCCTGACACAGGAACAGGACAGATCAGGCAGGTACAGGATTGATAAACATTTCCCAGAGGGAGAATTATCTGTTAAGAAAGGTGAAGTTCTGGGCTTTACAGGGAGAAGCGGAACCAAAGTACCTCACCTCCATTTCGAGATAAGAGATAAAAATAATAATCCGGTTAATCCTTTTATTACTGGATTCAGAATTAAAGATACAATTTCTCCTACTGTCACATCCGTCGCTATCACTCCTCTGTCAGGCAGATCTCAGGTAAATGGAGATTATATCTCACAGATTATTCCAGTCGTATCAGAAGACAATAATAACTATATTTTTGCAGATACAGTATTTTGTAAAGGAGAAATAGGATTTTCCTTGTCAACATATGATATGGCCGACGGAGCTGATAATAAATTTGCTCCTTACAGAATTACTCTTTTACTTGATAATACTTTAGTTTTTTCCACAAAGTATGACAGTCTGTCATTTGATCATACTCGTCAGATATTTTTAGACAGAGATTACAGACTGATGAAACTGGGCAGAGGGTATTTCCATAACCTCTACCGTTCTGATGGTAATATTCTTGACTTTTATTATTTTAAGAAAAAGAGAGCAGGAATTATTCACTGCGGAGATAATCAATTACCCCATAATAAAGAAATAACTGATATGGATGACGGTTCATTTAAACTCGGTCCAGGATTACACAAAATTAAAATAATTGTTTCTGATTTCTATAATAATATCTTGGTCGTTACTGGAGTATTATACAATAGTGATATTCCAGATATTTCTTATTATTTATCAGATACTGATATCCCCATCAATGATACTAGTGCATGTGATACAGCAAGTATATATTTTTATAAAGAAATCATCAGAGATTACCTCTATTGCTCTCTTTTTAATGAAGAGATTTTATCAGAAAAACCCAGAGTAAGGATTGAGATGACTCCCTGGAAGACTTTTTCCTTTTTGTTGTCAAGGAACAGAACAGGCAGATACAGTGGTCTACTTCCTTTGGAGAAAGATTATTCAGGAATTATGATAATTAATGCAGATATAGTTGCTGATTCGGTAAACAAGACTGTTTTTACTGATACACTGATGATTCATTCAGTATTCAAGGATAAATCTTCTCATTGTTATTCTATGGATACAGTATGCAGTATTCATTTTCCGGATAATTCTTTATATCAGAGCATAAAAGCATATTGTGAAAAAATAGAGTTTTCACACCCGGACTGTATAAATGATTATCAATACAATGTTTATCCGCAAACAGTACCTTTACGGAATCCTGTTGAAATCAGATTTAATACTGCATTATCTGAAAATAAACGGAATAAGATTGCGATCTATTTAGTCGATAAAAATGGATTTTCCTTTATCGGCAGCAACTGGAAAGATAACTATATTTCAGGATGGTCCTACGAACTGGGAAATTTTACGTTATTGCAGGATACTGTTGCTCCGGAGATAGATTTTGTCAGACCGGGGAGGGAAGAAACCATTACTGTCACCACTCCTGTCATTACAGTCAGCCTGAAGGATACTCTTTCCGGGTTATCAGGTGAGGACAGTTACATTATCAGGCTGGACGGT
>Ga0180433_10006801_pt1 | contig 14843 bp, 11 predicted proteins | sample SS_ome_8_FD_132980 | JGI IMG/M metagenome (GOLD analysis project Ga0180433, IMG submission 132980) | Hypersaline lake sediment archaeal communities from the Salton Sea, California, USA - SS_1_D_1 metaG | ecosystem: Environmental > Aquatic > Non-marine Saline and Alkaline > Hypersaline >... | reverse complement strand
ATCGTTCACTCGTTCGGCTACAGTCCCTGAGCGAAGCTGCCAAGTGAGGAACCGGATGCGGGAAATCTGCGAGTCCGGGTCTGTGAGGGGTGAGGAGGGAAACCTCCTCACCTACTCGACTCAAACCCAAAAGGCGGCGCCGATCCCTACGGGTGGGGTTCCTGCAAGCCCCGAGCGCGGGGCCCAATCGCAGGGCCGCACTGCGTGTGAGCTGTTTTTGTTTCTCACACTTGTTTGGCCCAGCTATAATCCGGCCATGCAGACCTGGACGATACAAAAGCTGCTAAATTGGATCACCGACTATCTTGCCGGCAAGGGTATTGATTCGCCTCGCCTAAGCGCCGAACTTCTACTTTCCCACGTAGTGGGGTTAAAGCGCATCGATTTGTACACGCAATTCGACAAGCCGGTCGAGCAGACGAAACTGGACCGGCTGCGCAGCCTGGTAAAACGAGCTGGCGAGCACGAGCCGATTGCGTACCTTGTGGGCAAAACGGAATTCTATTCGCTGGAGATTGATGTCACCGGCGATTGCATGATTCCCCGGCCGGAGACAGAATTGCTCGTCCAAAAAGCTATCGAATTTTTGCGGGCACGGGCAGGCCACCAACTTGTTTGTGATTTGTGCACGGGAAGCGGATGTATCGCAGTGGCAATCGCAAAGAGCTGCCCCGATGTGCAAATCATCGCCACCGATAGCTCTGAGGCGGCACTGCGGGTAGCTGCGCAAAACGTCCGCAAGTACCAGCTAAAGGAGCGAATTGAGCTTCTATGTGGCGACTTGTTTGACCCTCTCGCTACCGGATCGGATGCAAGTGAGTTTGACCTGATTGTGTGCAATCCTCCCTATGTAAGCGCGGCGGAGTTTGAGACGCTGGACAAAAACGTCAAGGACTATGAGCCGAGGTCGGCTCTGCACGCAGGTCGCGACGGCCTGGGAGTCTATCGGAAAATCGTCGAGAAGGTCGACCGGTTCTTGAAGCCGACCGCTGCGTTGATGCTGGAAATAGGCTATGCTCAGGGCGAAAAAGTGGCGCAGCTATTGGAGCAGGCTAACGTTTTTATAGACATCAAGATGGAGAAGGATTTTCAGGACCATGATCGTGTCGTCATCGCGAAAAAGACGTCAACCTGTTCCGGGTGATGGATTATTGTTGTTCTCGCCCTTGTTCTGTTTCCTTGCCTGCTCCAGCTCATCGGCGAGCTTGCCCACTTCCAGGCGTAGTCTGCGGTTCTCGTTGTTGCTGCGCAGGACGTACCTTACGGTCAGGACAATCAGTAGGACTGGAATGGCGAAGATGATAAGGATGAGCAGGATCTCCGCCGGGCCAGGCATCATAAAAGCTAAAGTGGGCTCAATCATTTGTTATCCCCTTACACTACTTGTCTATTCATGGTTACGTTTGTGCGAATCACTGCGGTCAACAGGTCACTGTTGCGTTGGCGCAGGGCGGCACACAACCAATCTGGCTGTCTCCTGCCGCACCCGATCGACGGTAACGCCAAGCTGTGTTAGGATTCTGTGTGCAAGGCCCTCACCAAGAAGCAATATGCCCGCCAGCAAGTGTTCAGCGCCGACATACGTGTGCCCCAGCCGAAGCGACTCCTCACAAGCATGGCGAATCACCGTCTTCAAACTGTCTGATAGCTTCGGCTTCCCGGCAAATCCTGCATCTGCCCTTTCTCTTCCCGTCCTCTCGTACAACTCTCGAATCTTCGTCTGGTCAACTCCCAGATTCTGCAGGATGATCGCCCCCAGACATTCTGCGATTCCTGCAACAGCCAACAGCAGATGCTCTGTCTCGACAAAGTCAAGCCCGTACCGTTCCGCTTCCTGCTCAGCTCGTTCGAGGGCCTGTTTCGCTCGAGGTGTCCACGGATGATTCGTCCTTTGCATTTCAGCCCCCGTGCGTTCAGGAATTACTTTTTTGGATTCCAGCCAGGCGTCCACGTCGGCCCGGTCAAAACTTATGTTCTTTTTGCTCAAGCGGATATAAGGCGGGCAATCGCCGCTTGAGATGTACTTGTAAATCGTGCGTTTGGCGACTCCCAGGTAAGCTGCCAAGTCCTCTATGGACATAAGTTGCATGGTGTGAACTCCTATGCTTATGACACGAAATAGCATTAAATGCAGTCAAATGCAACTAAATTCTCGAAAAATTTTGAATTTTTTGCGTGCTCTGCCGGATTTCTGGGACAAGCACATTATCCAGGCCCGAAGCCGGCGCAAAAGCGGTTAGACAGCCCGCACCTGCTCCGGGGCGGATTGCGGTGGCCGGCCGTCAGCACTTCGGCAGGCTTGGCCGCGAGGCAGTTTTTTTATCGGTGGTGCAAGAAAGTTCTTGCATCCTGCCAAGAGCAACGTACAATAGAAAACAAATGAATTGCGCGAATTTAAGGAGGAGTAGCCATGAAGAAGAGCATGGTCGGCGCTGCATTCGTGGGAGTGGTTGCGCTTCTTAGTTGTGTTAGCCAAGCGGACTTGGTTGATGTCGGTGTGGCGTATTCAGAAACGGAAGTCACTCTGCCCGAGAGTTTCCCCGAGCTGTTTGGTATGGACTTTTCGGTGGCGGCTGAGTCCAACTCGCAGCTCACCATTACAACCACGCTTACCAATGAGACGGGCTTTATATGGACCGGTTACATTTTGGGGCTTGATCCGGAAGGTGAAACTACTTTCGTTGAAGGTAGCGGGCAAAGTACAGATTTTCGAACCGTATTATATCCGGACGCGTGGACCATTGAGTTTCGGGCACCCCAAGAGGTGCCGCCGGGGGAAGTTGTTACTCTTGAGTTCAGGATGACTGTTCCTGACTCTGTACCTTTTAGCTTCACCTTGACGCAGAATCCGATCCCTGAACCTGCAACGGCTGCGCTACTTGGCTTGGGTGCTTTGGTTCTACTGGCAGCGCGCAAGAGATAAACAGGGACGGTAGGCGATACCACACCGTGGTCGCGACAAGGGGGTGGGGCTATAATCTGCGGTGAAGGCTTACCGTGTCAGCAATTCAAATTCCTCACTGCTCAAACAATGCCGCAGTTTCTGCAAGGCGGTCAATTCGATTTGTCGAATCCGTTCTTTGCTCAGCCCCAATTCCTCTCCAATTTGCTTGAGGGTCTTCGTCTTTTTCCTTACCGGTGAGCCGGTCAAACCAAAGTGGTTCAAAATGACATACTTTTCCCGATCATCCAGTTCGTTTTTGATTATTTGTGTCAGGCTTCGGCGGGCCCGCTCGATGGCCCCGGCATCGGCAACCGCGGCCTGTCTCCATTCCTGTTGAATATTGGCGAGTGACGCGGCTCTTTTCTTATCCGGCCTGAGAGTCTGAGCCGGTATTTTGCGCGCGAAATCCTTGGCGATTGTCCAGGAAGCATACGTGGCGAATCGAACACCCTTTGTATAATCGAACTTCTCGACCGCCTGCAGCAGCGCGAAATTTCCTTCACTAATCAAGTCCGGTAGGGCGGTCCCGCTGGTTGTGTGTTTGCTCGCAATGCTGACAACCAATCGCAAATTGGCTTCAATAATCGTGTTCTTGATATTCTCAGCCTCAGAGAGGTAGTTTTCTATTCTCGTCAGTTCACTGCTGTGTGCCCGCGAAGGGCGGATTCCGTCTCGATCTGTGCAAGCCAAATACTTCAAGTAATTGTATTTGCGAAAAAGCTGCATTTCCTGCTCTCTGTTGAGGATAGGTGTATCCCTCAGTGCCTGTAAATACTCTTGCAGAGAACTACGAGTTAACGCAAGCGGCGTCGGCTGCGGTTTCTGTTCTTCTGGTGAAACGGCTGCAGCGTCGGCGGTTTCAAAGACGGCATCTTTTCCTTGATCGCGCATTGCGCTCGTCGGCAGATTCGCCAGGATTTCGGCTTTGGCGCCTTCCTGGAAGAACTCGTTGCTGGGGATAAACTGGATTTTTCTGGTAAGCAGCTCTTTGGCTCTGCGCTGGTTTACGATCCGATAGATCGAGCTTCTGCACCGATGGAAGCGTCGCATCAGTTCTGCCGGCCTCACACCTTGTCTGTAGAGCCTGTAGAGTTCCGCTGCCTGAGCGGGAGTGAGCACACCGGAGGCTTTTCTAAAAACGGGCCTGTTGGGATGTGATTTCTCATGGTCCACCAATATTGATCTAACGGTCTCGTGGGACCTGTTTGTTTTCGTAGCTATTTGCTCTATGATTTGATACCGAGAGATGTTCGTCTTTGCTGCGAGCTTTGCGGCTCGTTTGACGATCTGCTGTTTTTGCTTGCTGGTCAGTCGATTGAAGCTTTTTGCCTTGGCTATGATATCCGGATGTTTTCTGGCGAATATATCTACCGTTGATTGGAGAAATCCCAATCGTTTAGCGCCATTTTGAAAAACGAATTTCCGCGCCACCAATCCTCGTTTGCGCCAGCGATTGATAGTCTTGGTAGAGACGCCGAACGCTCCGGCGAGTTGCTCCACAGTGAAGACCTTTTGACTTTGTTCAGAGGCTGCACCGGCAACCTGCCCGCTGAGTTTGGCCATGAAGATCTGCAGGTCCTCTAATAATTCGCCGCCCTTGGTGAGCTCCTGCTTGCCTGTGCCCTTGGGGTGAAAGCCGGTAATCTTGAAGCATACAAAATCGAAAGGGTACTCCTTATCCGGTTCGATAATTGCGAAGAGCTTTTCAACGGCCTCCACCTGTTTTCGCCGGTGCTTTTGTGGGGAGAACCGAAGCTGTGTCAGCAATTGCGCCAACTTTTGGTTCTTTATCTTGCGCATGGCCATTGATCAGCGTACAAATGCGAAGATCGAAATTCAAAACACGAAATGCTCAAGTACGCTACGCGACCTGTCCCAGATTCTGCATTTTGGTCATTTGAATTTCTTTCATCCTTCGTGCTTCGGATTTCGCGTCTTATATTAAGCAGCTATTGTGCCATCTTGTCCTGCTTCACTAAATGTCCATTTTATCAGATTTGGCGCAAAAAAGAAAACAGCGCCTCGTAAGACGCTGTTTACGGGCTTCAAGACTACTTCAGTTGTTGGCCGAGACCCAGATACCAATCACTCTCGAAATGGTGCAGTGCCTCTGGCCTTGTACTTCTCTTGCGTTCTTCTTACGCGACCAGGCCCTTGGCCAAGTCTACAGCGGAAGCCGCATCGGCGGCGTAGCCGTCGGCGCCGACCTTGTCGGCGTACCCCTGTGTTACCGGTGCACCACCAATCATAACCTTGGCGGAGATCCCCGCTTCCTTAAGGGCTGTGATGGTTTTCTCCATACTGGGCATGGTGGTGGTCAAAAGAGCACTCATCCCCACCAAATGAATGTCGGCAGCTTTCGCCCGCTGAACAAACTTCTCAGGTCCCACATCAACCCCCAGGTCGATGACATCGAAGCCTGCACCTTTGAGCATCATAGCGACCAAGTTCTTGCCGATGTCGTGCAAATCACCTTGGACGGTTCCGATCACGAGCTTGCCTATCGGTTGGACGCCGGCCTCTGCCAGTTCCGGCTCGAGTATCTCCATCGCCATCTTCATTGCTCGAGCTGCAATGAGCACTTCAGGTATGTAAATCTCGTTCTTTTTGAATCGCACTCCAACGACGTCCATACCCCCGATGAGGCCCTCATTCAAGATGCTCTCAGCCTCCATGCCTTCTTCCAGGGCCGCTTTGGTGATCTGTACCGCCGTATTCTGATCTCCTTTAATAACGGACTCAGCCAATACCTTCAAATCTGCCATCTTTGTTCACCTCAATAGAAGCAAGGTACGTCACTTGTTCTTCGCTACATTGACAATCAAAGGCACGATTAGACATGATTTTTGCGGCTAAAACAAGCGCTAAATTAAACTTTTTTGAGCGCGAAGGCAGTCCTTATATTGAATAGAGGCAGAAAAAAGCAGATTTATACTATTTGAAAAAGTCGGCGGCGCTGTTAGAATAACGGTTCTCATTGCTGCGAGCCTGAGCACTATGCGTGCTGGCTGATCATAGTGACAAGGAAACATAGCTTAGAGCGAGGAATGGCAGAACTTTATAGCGACGGAAGTACGAGATACGGAACATGAGCAACTACATAGTCTTAGTCAAGCAGGTCCCGGACGTCAGCCAGATCACAGACAACGCGTTCGACCCCGAGACGGGTACGCTTGTCAGAACGCGTCTGGCCAGCGTCATCAATGAGCTGGACGCACAGGCGCTGGCTTTTGCAGATCAAATGAGAAGAGCCAGTGGTGATGGCGAAGGCAAAGTGATTTGTCTGAGCATGGGGCCGCCGATGGCAGAGGCGGTGCTCAGATATAGTCTGAGCCGATGTGCCGATATGGTGATCTTGCTTACCGACAGGGCCCTTGGCGGCGCGGACACTGTGGCCACCGCAAATCCGCTGGCATTTGCCGTGCGAAAAATCGTTAAGGAGATTCTCAAGGACCAGCATGACTATTATGTCGTTAGCGGAATGCAGTCGGTGGACGGCGATACGGCACAGGTGCCGGCGCAGATTGCCGAAGAGCTGGACCTGCCCTGCATAGCGTACGCCACCGAGGCTGAATACAAGGACGGCCGTTTCGAATTCACGCGGATCGTAAGCGGCGGCAGCCAGGTAGTGACACCCAAAAAGCTGCCCGTGATCGTCACGGTCGCCAAATATGAATTCCCGCTTTTCGCTACTTTCGTTGGTACGCGTGGGGCGAACAGGACCGAGGTGATCCGCTGGGGTAGCGCCGATATCAACGCTACCCACATCGGCGTCAAAGGTTCCAAGACAAGCGTGATACGAGTCTTCCCGCCGGGCAAGACCACGAGAAAGTGCGAGCACGTGGGCGACATAGGATCTTTGGCCCAGTTGATTCGCGACAGTCTCAAAGAGGGCAACGGTGAGGCGGATCAAAAGGAAACCGCCCAGCGGCAATACGTCCTGCCGGCCAAGAGAAAAGACAAGCTTGACAGGAGCTTCGAAGGGACGGAGAAGGAAAGAGACGATTATGAACGGCTAACACGTGTCCTTAGAGAGCTTGGTACTTCCGACGTTGGTAAGATCGATGATGCCACGAAAAACAGGATACTTGAATCTGCGAACGGGCGATTTCACGAAAGAGCACTTGAGGACATGTTGAACGGCTACAAATTGACGGAACCGACCTTCAAGAAGGGCGAAGTCTGGGTCGTGGCCGAACACAAGGATGGCGAAGTTCACCCGGCGACATTTGAACTTGTCGGCAAGGCCCGCGAGCTTGCGGATTCGTTGGAGACCAAAGTCGGCGTCGCTGTGGCCGGGTATCAGGTGGAGCCGATGGCCAAGGAGTTGATTGCAGCCGGGGCTGACAATATCTACGTCGTCGAGGATAAACTACTGCAGGAATTTGATCCGACTGCGCATCGCAAGGCTATTGCTGATGCGATAAAGACCTATTGGCCGCAAATCGTCCTTTACGCCGCGACTCCACAGGGCAGGATGCTGGCCCCGATGGTTTCCTACCGGGTCAGTTGCGGATTGACTGCCGACTGCACCGGACTGGACATTCGGGACAGCTCGCGCAAAGGCGACATAGGTCTTTTGCTGCAGACTCGACCGGCTCTCGGCGGAAACGTTATGGCGACTATCCGCACGAAGAACTCCAAGTCACAGATGGCTACGGCCAGGCCGGGCGTGATGAAAAGAATCCCGCCCGATGAGTCGCGAAAAGGCAAGGTCATAAAGCATAGAGTCGAGCTTTCCGAGGACGATGTGAGCCTACAAATCATCAAGACCGAGATGGCGACCGGCGACGTCAACTTCAACGCCGATGTCATCGTGAGCGGCGGCAAGGGAATGCAGAGCCGAGACGCGTATGAGCGCCTCGTCGGCTCGCTTTGCACGGCCCTGAGCAAGGCGTTGGACATGCCTGTGGAAAGGGGCGCTTCCCGTGCCGCGGTCGAGCAAGGTTTCGTTGAGCGGGCGCACCAGGTCGGACAGACCGGCACCTCGATCGGGCCCAAGCTGTATCTGGCGTTGGGTATCTCCGGCGCTATTCAGCACATGATCGGTGTCGCCAATACCGAGACAATTGTCGCTATCAACAGCGATCCAAACGCGCCCATCTTCAAGCAGTGTGATTATTATTTTGTGGGAACTGTTGAGGACGCGGTTCCGAAATTACTTAGCGCTTTAGAGGAAGTCTAAAAAGTGTCAAACAACAGCGATGATTATGGCAAAGTTCCTGTCTTAGTTGTCGGTGCCGGACCGGCGGGTCTGGCCACGGCTATCCAGCTTAAGGTCCTTAAACCCGACCTCGATGTTTGTGTTATCGAGAAGGGCCTCGATTTAGGCAACCACAATCTTTCCGGAGCAGTCTTGGAATCTGAGCCGTTGCACACGTTGTTGGATTCTGCCGTGCCCGAATGGAGGGATAGTGACGCCGCCAAGCAGGTTCTGGCGAACAAAATCGACAAAGACGACATCATGTTTCTCCTGGGCACGAGCTGGTCGTTCAAGATTCTCTTTGCCGTGAAGCTTGCCAGACTTTTCCATCTCGGTTTTGGGCAGATGATCCATGAAGGCGATTACTCCGTCTCCATAAGCAAGCTGACCAAGTGGATGGGCCAGATTGCCAAAGACCTCGGCGCAGAGGTTTTGACAGGCTTCGCAGCGGAAGACATCGTTCTGGATGAGTCCACCGGCGAAGTGACGGGAGTGAAGCTTGTTGACCAGGGCCTGGACAAGGAAGGGCACAAACAGCCCAATTACGTTGCAGGCGAAGTCATAGGCGCTGATTTTGTCGTACTTGCCGAGGGTTGCGACGGGCTCGTAACGGAAAGGTTCGTCGAGAAGGCATGTTTACAGAGGCAGGCAAACCAGCTCTACTCGCTGGGCGTGAAAGAGCTCATAAAAGTCAGCCCCGAACAATACGAGACGTTCTCCGCCGGCCGCGTTGTGCATGCGATGGGCTATCCTATTTGGACGCCGATAATAGGCCCGGGAATGTTTGGAGGTGGCATTGTCTACGCCGGCGAGAGCGAGCATCTTTCGGTCGGAATGATCGTGGGCGCCGACTGGAAGTATTATGATTTTAATCCGGAAGATGCTTTGGCCCGCTTCAAGGAGCACAGTTTCGTAAAGCAGTTCATAGACGGCGGCACGGTGGTCGAGGCCGGCGCAAAATTGATCCCGGAAGGGGGGTACTACGCTATCCCTCGCGATCCGGAGACCGGTTCCATCGGCAGAGGTAATGTGCTGATCCTGGGCGATAGCGCCGGCTTTGTGAATATGCTGAAAATCAAGGGCCTGCACAACGCGATTGATTCGGGCATGCAGGCGGCCAAGGCCATTGCCGACAATCTCGATGCTCCCGACCAGGCAGCGGTCAAATACACGCAGTTGGTTGAGCAGTCCAATATCGCAAGGGAGATGCGCTCGGCGAAGAACTTCCGTCAGACGGTCGCCAAGTTCGGTCCTTTGCAGGGCATGCCGTTGTCGGTTTTTGGCGGACTGCTTCCTAAGTTTAACATCGAAAAAGACTACGAGGCGATGACACCTCTGGGCTACCGGCTAAAACCCAACCCGGAATTTGATAAAGACACATTCACCGCTGTGGCCGCGACCGAGCACCGCGAGGAGCAACCCTCCCACCTGACTATCGTGGACCCTGAAGTCTGCAGAACCAAATGTACACCGGTGTTTAATAGTCCTTGCATTACGTTTTGTCCTGCCGGTGTGTATGAGACGATCCACGATGAGGTAAAGCCGGCCAATCCGTCGAATTGTCTGCACTGCAAGACCTGCCAGCGAAAGTGCCCGTTCGATAATATCCGCTGGACGGTCCCCGAGGGTGGCGGCGGGCCACGCTACAAGCGAATGTAATCGCCCGGCATCAATCCTTCGACATAGCGCACAACACAAGGGAGTGTGTCCATATTTCTTTTTACGGGTGCTCGGTGTGTGTACGAACTCGAATGTCCCCGGCAGGTACGCCGTATCCCGACCCGGTAGCGAGCATGTCAAAAACTTCATTTCTGCTCGACTCCACCGGAAACATCATAGACGCCCAGTTTGTCACCATACCGGATGTACAACCTCCCGCCATGAACAACGGGGTGCGCCCAGGTCGGTCGCTTTCCAGGCTCCTTGATCTTCAATCCGCCGGTGACCTTAAAACCTGTGTCCATCGGTTTCGCCAGGGCCATATTGCCATTATCTGAGAAAAGATAGAACATCCCATCAGCATAGGTAAGACAACCGTTCTTGTACTTGTAGGAGGACCTCACGGGAGAATCCTGGAAGACCGTCGCACCCGACTTGAAATCTATGCACATCCACGGTTCGGATCTGTTTTGACTCTCCGCGTATCCGTACAGTTTGCCGTCTACCAGAACAATGCCCCCCTGTTTGATGTCGAGCGTTCCGTTACGCCAATGTTCTCTCACTGAGCATTCGCCACCTGATACGCGGAGTCGCAGCGAAGTCGTTCCCCTTCTGCCACAGCCGGAGACAATTACAAAGCCATCGTGAAAGAGCGGCGTGGTGATATTTTCGTCAGCGTAGACCTTGTGTGGATACCGCCACAAAAGTTTGCCATCCGAGGCGCGAACCCCGACGACCGATTCCGACATCGCCGTGACAATTTGTTTCAGTCCCTGGTATTCGATCAAAATGGGGGAGGCATAACCCGGTTTGTCGCCTGCACCTGTGCATTTCCACGCGACCTTGCCCGTCTTCCTGTCCAGCGCCGCCATACTGACGTCCTTGCCGCCTGGTGTGCAGATCACCTTATCATCAACAACGAGCGGCGATTCCGCCAGCCCCCACGTGATATTGCGCCCGTCGAATTTCTTCAAAATGTTAACGGACCATACCACATCACCACTATCGGCGTTGAGGCACAGAAGATTTCCGATTCCGCTGAGGTGGTAGAGCAGACCATCGGCGATCGTCGGGGTAGAGCGGGTCCCGGGATAGCTCCTTTTCCACGCCTTGCCGTTTGTTCGAGTCCAGACCCTTTTTCCCTCCATGTCGAGTGCGGTAATGACGCAATCATCGTCGATAGCTCCGGTCGTGTAGATCCTTTTGCCTACGATTGCAACCGTGGACCATCCCTCGCCAATACCGGCCGCTTCCCAGAGGCGCGCCGGGCCCCCTTCGGGCCATGCTTTCAGCAACCCTTTGTCGGCTGATTTGTTATCGCGATTAGGCCCGTGAAACTGAGGCCAGCCGCCGCCGGATACAGATACAGCGGCGATTGCCAGAACCAGCATGGCTGAGTATTTCATGGTACGAATCTCCTTTGCCTCTTCTTCGGTTGACTTGTTAGCCTTCACAGCAGCATTGATCCTATTTCCCATGGCATCTCAAAGACTTCTTGGCGACAGTTGGGGCGGCTGTCTTATGATCGCGTCATATCTGGGCCTTGTAACCCTTTAGCCTTGCAGGCTTCCATGTCACGCGCAAATCGTCGAGTTTTTCACCCAATATTTCAATCGACTGCTCTCGTATCTCACCCAAGCCCATGTCAAATCCCATGGTAAGTTGGTGCACTGTCTTGACATCATGGCTCATAATCCGCGCGGCGGTTGCATCCGCGGCCATAATGTCCGTACTGGCTATGATTGCCCACGAGCCAAGGCGTTGCTTCATATTCAACGTCTTGCCGCCATGACCCCTGGCGGGGCCGTCACCTTCCATGCCAATAGAAAAGTCGATGATGGAAAGATCGACTTTCTTGCCCTTTATGATATGGAGATACACCCGCGCAATGGCCTGCGGACTGCTGTGATCGAAGGTGCCGCGATTCCACCATGTATTGGCTATCAATTGCGCATAGCGGGACAGCGGCGTGACACCGATGAAGTTCTTCGCAGCCAGCGTAAGCTGCGCCCAGGAGTGCGTTTTCGCCACAGGAATGGAAATGACCTTATCTGCATTGGCAACAAGGCTTGAAATGGCAATCTTGTTTAGTGAGGTCTTCGAAGGCACCTCGACCCAGCCCGGAGAGTCAGTTTCTAAACATGCCAAGGTGACTTTTCGATCATACAAAGAACTGAGCCGTTTCGCTTCCGTCACCAGATTGGTGTTACCATCCAGAGTGACTGCATATTTCCATTCGAATTTTGGCAGGTGAGAACCTTCACCAATGATGACCTCCGCAGCGCCTGCCTTGAGACACTCTTCCGTAACAGCGATGACGATTTCAGGTTTTGTGCACTCACCAATATGAAAACAATTATTATATTGCGCCCAGGGAATAGAGACAAAATTGGGTTTAACAAAAACTGTTTCGCCTCTGCTAACAACAGTTTGAATTCCCCCCAACGCGTCTATAGCATCTCGGGTCATCGCATCCAAATTGTCTCCGCGAATTGCAGCTACCTTCGCTTTTGCCTCTTGTGAAGGCTCCTGAGCAAACACTCGACGAGTTGTCAAAGGCCACGGTGATCCCAGAGCGACTACTGCGCCAACACCGGCTTTCAAAAACTCACGTCGTCCAAGTTTGTCTTTCAGTCTATTCATTTTCATTCCAAGTATTCCAGAAGACTTCCGTAATGGTGGAGCATGATGTGCCGAACAGCCGGGTTTTCCGACAGTTCCTGCCGCAGTTTCGAAAGGGTCTTTCTAAATGTTGGGGCAGATGTGCCCCAAAAAGTGGTCCAATGCTCCTTTCCTTTGATTTCGTTTGTATTAAGCCCGCAGGAGACAGAAGCCGGTTCATCCATTTGCGCGGCGTACATGAGTTCCGCCTTCACCAGCCTAAGCACGTCGGTCGCTTCTCGCCTGTAAGACATTATCGCAATCCAATCAGTCAAGTCCTGGATATGATGAACAAACAGCTTGTTGCTGCCGCCGAACAGTATAGTATACTCTGGCTTATCCCACCAAAAGGCAACATCAACACTCAGTTCCAAATAGGGGGCTTGCTCATCCAGTAACCTATTTGCTTTCTTCAGAAAGACGAGATAGTCGCGTATCACCTTCTTACGTTGTTGACCACCTGCTTTCCAGTGCGCCGTCAAATATGGCTCCACATCATACTTGATCCCGGCCAGATGTGCCTTTTCGGGAAGCCGCCGGTTGAATTTGATTATGGTCGCGAGCTGCCTGATGGCTCTATCGTGGTTTGCCTCAAAGAACATATTCCTCTCGCCCCTGAGCGCATTGACCGAGATGTTGCGCTTCGCTGCATCGGAAATCAGCTTACGAAGCGCTTCTGCGTTCGCAATGCGGCAGGATTCTCCGTGTTTCTTGATACCGACGTGCTGGTCGATATGCCGGATGCCTTCGCGCATACAGAAAGCCAACATATCTTTACGGGCGGCATCGGTTGTGAAAGCTGATTGCGACCAAGCCCACATGCCGAAGCTTGGCCGCTCTTTTTGCTGCGCTTCACAGACCGCTGCCGGTGGTACCAGCAGCATGATGAGGATGTGGCGTATCATTTGCTCCGTGGTATGCCTGCAAATCACCATACAATCCAGAGTTATTAGTCCAGGCTGAGTTGGGGCAGCTCTACGTCGCCGCTTTCACGCCACTGTTTGAATCGCTCGCGCATTCTTTCGCTCGCCTCCGTCCGCTCTTGCTCTGACATATTCTGCCACCTTTCTCCCATTGCTCTGAGTCTGGCTGTTTCCGCCTCCCTTTCCTCCGGCGACATATTCTGCCATCTGGCCACAGCGAGGCGCCACCCTTCTCTGAGCCGTGCCTGTTCCTCTTCAGTAAGATTCAGGCCTGCCCAGACTTCTCGCCAGCCACGAAAACGCTGAGCGGACTGGTCTTGTTCCACGCCAGGCGCCGGTATGGGCTTTTCGACTGATTCAGCGGTCTCCTGCGGACCATACTCGTCCTCTGGTTGGGCGGCAAGGGCCTCTTGTACTGCTGTGCTTTCCATCTCCTGCTCTAACCACGTGAAAAACTGCTCATCTTGCTCGTTTACATCCGGCTGTTCCTCTGCAACGACTGCTGCTTCCGGCTCGACGGTGTGCGTCTGCATTTGCGTCTGCGGCCTGCTCTGCTGGAGGCGGAGCTTTCTGACAGCCATGCCCAAGGCCAAAGCGACAAGTAGCACCAAGACCGCGCCAAGCATAAACACTACTGGATTTGCCTTCTTCATTTCCACCACGTCATTTCAATTCTTCATTGAAGCTGTTCTGTCGATATTACAGACCATGAACACGCCATATTGCCGATTGACAACTATCGCATAGTGTTATACGTCCCGCTGGGCAAAGAGGTTACACCGTTTCTTGGCGGGAGAGTTGCACCATGAGCAATGGTCTCATCAGATTCAAGGGCAGCCTACTTCGGCGTCGCCTCGCAGTGAGGATAGCGGTAGTCGGCACCGTCGTTCGTCGACACTTTCACGGTGGACCCGTCCTCCAGCGTATAGAGGTAAAGTGACGGGCTGGCATGGTACACAATCGCGGTTTCGTCCTTGGTCCAGCGAGGGTAAGCGAACCAGCGATTTGCCCCCTTCTCGTTGGCGAACGGCACGGCGTTGGTAATGCCGGGCTTCTTGGACTCGAAGTCCGCGATGTAGAGTGTACGTCCTGTGTTGCTGTACCTGAATCCCGTCTGGTACTCGAAACAAACCTTCTTCTCGCTCGGCGAGACACTGACACGGTCCAGCAGTCCCTTCTTGGCCAACTCGCAATCGATGCGCTCGAAGCGGGGCTCGCCGCCGGGATTGGGCGTCATCAGGAAATAGCCGGGCCCGTGCTTCGGGTGTCGGCACTGTACGAGAATTCTGCCGTCCTTGAGGCACGTGTACGCCCAGGTGTGGTAACTCTTGTCGGTCAGTGCGATCTCCTGGCCGGGTTTGGCGCCGACTTTGCTCGCCATCACCTGGAAGCTGACTTTCTCCGGATGCCTTCGGTTCCAGATGGGTGTGTTGGTTCCGTCACGCGTCCAGGT
>Ga0180433_10006800_pt1 | contig 14846 bp, 24 predicted proteins | sample SS_ome_8_FD_132980 | JGI IMG/M metagenome (GOLD analysis project Ga0180433, IMG submission 132980) | Hypersaline lake sediment archaeal communities from the Salton Sea, California, USA - SS_1_D_1 metaG | ecosystem: Environmental > Aquatic > Non-marine Saline and Alkaline > Hypersaline >... | reverse complement strand
AACAGCTTGTTGTCCCCACAGCATCCCACACGGCACCGTCCCACTTACCCTCGCCCGCACTAACGTACTTGATTAGGAACGTGAGGTTAGTTTCAGCGGGCACACTATAAACATTCTGGGGGTGAATAACATAACGCCCATTAGTAAAAGCCCCCTCGTAGTGGAAGCCCATATCCACCTTACTATTTTCAGCCCAAACCGTGTCAACCGTACCATTACCGTAATCCACCTCATAAGTGTAAAACGGCTCGTCAGTTTCATACATGTAAACCTGAATATCAGCGGGCACATTACTTTCATTAAACAAGAACCCCACACACAACTTGCTACTTTCAGGGTGATAGTTTTCAACCTTAAGCCACTGCTTATGAACAGTCCCGTAACTCACGCTGGGGCAGCCGCTCATACTATAACCTAATGTTTCGTTCTCTATGACATCACACCAATCAGTTGGCATCTCAGCACTAACAACACCCGCCAACAAGACCGCCGTGAACAACATCCACAAAAATTTAACCCTCATGAAAACACCCCCTGACGATTACTAAGGAACTCAACAATCCCCACAATCACAATAATCAAATTCATAGTCGCAATCGGAATCACAATATACATTGGAAACCCAAAACCGTTCAACATCAACCCCATACCAAACAAGGGCATAATAAGAATCGATATGAGAATCCTTATCCCCTTAACGACAAAACTGTAAAAAGCATAAATATCAAAGAAGCTCCCGCTGCTGTCCTCCATAGGGTCAAAGCCCAAAACATCACGGATGCTCTGATTATACTCATCACGATTACTAGCATTAATCACGCTGCCATTGTCAAGGCGTATGATATTATTATTGTTAATCTGAGGCTCATCACTATAAGCAATCAAAGGATGCCCTGTGACAGTGTGCAACTCATTATTGTAAAAATTAAACATTCCCATGCTCAAATTAAAACAAATAAACATGAACGCAATAGTGCTAAACCTACTCATGTCACCGCCTCCTTACGCTTCTCAAAAATAAACATGAACGTAGTCAACGCCCCAAGCAATATCATAAACTCCCAAGGTATAACACTACGATTCCACCTATACAAATAAAAGAAGTAAGTGAACCCTGTCATCGCAGCCATACCAATAGCCAAATTGCTAGCACCGCCAATAGCAAGGCCTGCAACAACCGTCACCACGAAAGCAATAAACCTAAGAACAACATCCTTATCCTCACCAAAAATCTCATCAGGCAAGCCAGTCTTATTAAGTGCGCTCGAATCATACAAGTCGCCACAATAACCCACCCTCGAATACTCAATCCACCCATACTCTGAATGATTAACACCGCACACGACATACCACTTATAACTTAAATTACTCATAGTCCAACTGAAAGACGCACTCTCCGCAGTGCTGCTGCTATTATAAGCCAGTGTGCCATTCCTACGATTCTTATTATAAACCCTGAACGTGCTGTTATAAACCTCAGTGCCGTCCGTGCTATTATAAGTGCACTGAGTCTGGTTAATATCACAATCGAACACAACCGCCAAGCTAAGATAAGGATGCTTCTCATTATAATCCTGAACGTTAGGACTCGTGATAGTCAACCTCACCGTCCTATTCTTATCAGCAGTGACGTACCCCAGATTATATTCACGGTTGCCCGCCTCATTAGAAATAAAAACCTGATAAGTATAGTCAGGAATCAACTCGACATCATAAACCCAATTGTCAGTGTCAAAAGGCTTGCTGTAAATAGTTTCAAGCGTTCCAGTAACATGCCGCTTCAACAACAAAACCGCATCCCCATACTGTCCTGTAAAGTCAGTATAGAAGAAATCCATAACATTAAAATCAAAACTGTTAGTTGTAGGAATCAGCAAGACCTTAAAATCATACGCACCCCTTGACTCCCATACTTGACGAGTGTGAATCTCATCCGTGCCATTCACGACAGTAAACTCAATATTAGGATTGTCAAGTGTCGCTAAAAACCAGCTCTTGTTGCTCCTAGTATACAAGTCAGTGTTTAAAATAGGAGCGTAATTATTACAGAACACGCTGAACGTCAAATTAGTCAAAGGGTCATAATTGTAAGCAGCACCACTAATCTCATTCTCAACCTCAAAATACTGAACGTAACCGTTAGCCGTCCAATTGTTAGTCAAGTCTAAAGGAGTATAATTGTACATGTTAGCCTGAACGCCCTCATCACTCTTAGCACCAAGTGGAACATCAGGGTCATTCCAAGGAGTAATATAAACATTCATCAACCCGCCCCCGCAGTCACTACTGTCACTATTATTAACCACAATAAACTCATCGCTCCCAACCGTCCAAGCCGTCAACCCATCAACCGTGCAGTTGGCATCCACTTCAACGTTCATCAAGTCGGCCAATAAGTAATCGTCAACGTCTGACAAATTGAAGCTGTAATAATCATAAGCCACCGCTGGCAACACTGTCGTGAACCTGTAACCGTAAGGCGCAAGACAGTCAAAGGATGCGCTAGTATCATAAACCGTGAAACTGTTCCCGCTCCTTTCACCGCCAGTGCTGCAAAAACACTCAGTGTTATAACTGCCTATCAAGTCTGAAGTGAACGATGAGCCAAAACTCCTGCTGCTTCCTCCAGTAGTCCAACTATTATCATAAGTGTTATTCCAAATCCTGAACGTTTTTTCAGGACACGCCTCGCCACTAAACGTCAAACTTAAAGTCAAACCATCACCCTGCCTTAAACCAGACGGTGAGGCAATACAAGTGTTCACTGTTGCTGAAGCCAAAGATACTAAAAACAAGACCAAAGCTAACGCTAACACCCTATTAAAAAATATCATGATACTCCTCCCTCTCCCATTTTATACTCGACAAAACAATATACGCAACCCATAAAGCACCAAGCAACTGAACGCCAATATCCCAAGTGCTAACAGTATTCTCGAACAAATTACTAGTCCAAGCAAAATCAGTAGTGTAAGGTCTAAGATCAGTCACCATAGGAAAAATAGTCACATAACAAAAATACAAGACTATAAAAAACAATGTGCCTGCAACCCAAGCGAATGGATTAAGATTAAATTTCAAGCTCATTTTCCACTCACCCCCAAGCCGATGAAACCAAGCAATGCAGCCAACACAATACTCACAGGAATAAACCTGAATGCCGTGTTGAGAAAATCAAAAGTGTCACCTGAAATACCATAATCATTAACAACATCGATTAACTCAATCATCAAGGTCTGCCTGCCGTAAGCGTAAACGCCCGCTGCTATGCCCAAACCAATAATCATAATAATGAAACCGTAAGCTAACGCACTCCCTTTCATTTCTTCTTACGCCTCCTCGACTTTTTACGCCTTGATTTTTTACGAGCGGGAACACCAAGGAGCTGATCTACTGTCGCAAGCGGGTTCTTCTGAATCCTAGAACTGCTGCGCCTCCTCCTAGTATAAGTTTTACCACCACTACCACCCCACATAAAAGGGAGACCACCAAGGCCGCCCCGACCATAATCTACATTAACGGATGCAGAGGGTGTCATTAACGTGGATGTGCGTGGCCTTGCTGGTGAAGATGGCGGTGAGTACACTGAATATCCTATATAAATTGAAGGAGACCTTGAAATCTTCGGCGATTGACTAGGTGATGAGGGTGAAGGCCTCATATAATATGAGGATGATGGTGAGATATAAGGAGACAATGAAGCACTTGGAGAAAATGAGCCAGAAACAGAACCTGACGGTCTCACATCCTTTGATATTTTAGAGGGTGAGTATGAAGGTATTTCTGGTGCAACTAAAGTTGATGTGAACATAGAAGGTGAACGCTTAGGAATTGAGTACGAAGGTATTGATGAGAAAGCAATAGGTTTCATTAAACTTGATGATGCACTAGAGCCAATATTATACAATGACTGAAAGGCTTTCTCAGAGCCGACCAAAATCTTGTCCTGTTGACTAAAAGGAGTATAACCTGCTTGCCCACTAAACTTAATGTCTGCTGTAATCTTTAGTTTATCAAGGCTGCTTTGAGCGCTTGCCATATTCCGACCACTCTCAACGCCATAGTCTATGAGCTTCTGTTCTATCAAGCCGTAGTGACCAATGTCTTTTATTCTGTGTGATTCTGTTCCTAACTTATAGCCCCTAGGATAATAGTATTTTTCCATACCACTTAACACAATCCTAGACTCACTTGGTGTCTGTGGGATGCCAAATTGTCTGTTCATTGGAATGCTAGATGCAGCCCATTTAGCATTGGCCTCTTGTGACAATTCCCTGACCATCTTACCATCTATCATCTGATATTTTCCAGTTTCTTTCATCCCCCAAGCCAAATAACTGTCTTTTAAACTGATACCTGTCTCACCTATCTCATCCATGCTGTGAATATCATAAAGGTTTTTCCAACTACCACCCTCTTGAATCTGCACCAAGCCCGTTTTTTCAGGATTTATTCTTACATTATTAACCCCATGACTGCGAGCCATGTTATAAAGGTCTCTTGCAACCTGTTCTTTACTCCTAACATGACCAAAAGTCAAAATCTTATCTGCTCCAACTTTTAAGTCAATATCCTTTGGTGTTAAATCAACACCCTGCATTTGAGAACCTTTACTTCCATAAATCAAAACATCATGAGACCTAACATATTCATCAAAAGGCTTCTCTAAAACCTTCGGTTGATGAGCCACAGAAACATCCCCTCGATAATACTTTGAAGGAACTTTCTGCGCTCCAACAAGCCGCCGTGTTTGCAATCCATAACGCATGTACTCTGACTCTATTCTAGGAGTTACACTAAGCCCTTGACCTCTCATTGGCATAAACCGTGCCACCTGCAAGCCATAGTTAGTGTTTGCTGGCACTGCTTGAATATTACCAACTACCGGTTTCTTATCTAAGAAACCTAACAGCGCACGATTATATTTCTCACTTAAGTGTGATGCTGCGCCAGATGGTGCATCCTGTTCTAAAACAAGACCCTTGTATTTAGACCCAATAATTTTTGGGTTTCTTTTACTCTGAAAATCCCATCCTTTAGTCTCAAAAGTTCTTGTCTTAAGTTTTATTGGTTGACCTAACGAAGGATATTTACCACGAGCAACACCCATAACTTTACCCTCAACTAGACTAACCCCCTGACCCAATTTTGAGTGAATCCCACTTATGGCAACAAGTGAGCCAGTGAACTCCGTTGTTGATTGTATTCTCTCCTCTGGTGAAGTTGGCGCTCCAACTATAAACTCTTGAGCTTCAGAGCGCATATAATCTTGAAAGTTTAAACCTTCTGGGTTGAAATCGCCAGATGTTGTTTTTTCAAGGCTGCGTTTTATTGCTGGCACGGCATACCGTTGCCCGAAGTATATTGGAATCCCCTCAACTCCCATAACCGCTGGCTCTTTAATCTGTTTTGGCAAACGGCTAACACCATAATCCGCTATGTCTCCTGTTTGCTGACCTATCTTAGTACCATAATAGCCTGAAGTGTAACCTATAACACCACCTTTTGCAGCACCATACACACCACCAACAACCGCTCCACCAGCACCACCAACGCCTAAACCAGCTAGGCCGCCGCCAACGCCACCGCCCGCAGCACCTAACGCCCCGACAAAAACACCCGCTTGCCGTGCCTTACCCTCACGCTTAATCAATTTATTTTTAGCATAAGAATAAACAACACTTTCATTAGGTATCCCGCCGTACTCTCTTTGCATCTTAATATAATCTCCATGAGTTAATGTTTCAATAATTCTCTCTTTCTCAGTCTTGTCAGATTCAACAGCACTAATGTCTGTTGGAAAAACACTAGCCTTGGCAACAGCAAGCGGGTTTTTTTCTTCAACAGCTTTTGGAAACAAAAACGGTTTTTTACGTTCTGTTGTAACAACCATGTGTTCTTTAGGTTGAAATTCCATACCCATGAAAGTGGCAATAGCTAATTCATTAACAGTCATCTCAAGTGCTGTTTTTTTCTCCGGCTTCTTAGAAAAATAACTTTCAGCCTGTTTTTGAGCCTGTAATGCACTAACGCCGCTAACTCCTATCTCACTCTCAGTATAAAGCCGCCCATCTTGATAATAACTAATAACTAACTCGCCCAAGCTTATAGCCGCTGGTTTTGTTGAAGGCTTACGCAACTGTGCTTTTTTGGGTTTCTTACCCTCAGTAAAACTAGGTATTAAACTAATTGATGGTTTCTGCTTTGGTTCTTTTGAGCTACCATCTGCAAACTTAGGTATTAATTTTATTGAATCTTTTTTATTATCCTCATTAAAGAAACCTGCACGTTTTAAATAAGCATCATGTTCTAACTTCTTAATAACTGAAGTTTTACTTTCAGGATAAGCTAGTGCAATCTGTTTATTTCCCCTCTCAATACCAACAACCCTTCTTTCCTCTGGGCGATTAACACGCTCACCTGTCTTTGGAGATTCAGTAATAAACTTAACATCTTCACCACCCGCCCTCACTCTATAACTTTCTTTTTCAGATGCCCTATTAACAACCCGCCTGTCACCATCGCTGAAGGTGACATAACTCTCGCCCTCAAGGTCATCAGACAACATCCTCGCAATATTGCGCTTATGCTGCTCACGCCCGCTGTAAATCTGCTCTCCCATACGACCACCATAAGGCTCTTGCGCCCGCTGAGCCTGCCAGTGAGCGTAAGCACTCATGTCAGTTCCTCCCGCACTAGTCAACTTAACATTCTCATAACCCGCCTTTGCTGTCTGGAAAGAACTCTTAGGAGTCGAAATAATATCTTTTTTATCATAGCCAGCCTCATAATAACCGCTCCGCTGCCTTTCAGGAATCTTGCTAGGATTAGAGGGTGCGCTCCCACCACTACCACCAATGGGTCTGCCAAAAGCATCCCGCTCAGTAACACGCTTATGCGAATCCGTACTCGTTGTCATATTTCCTCTTGTGCTTCTTTTTTACCCTAACAAAATCAACAATGTCATCAACGCACAACTTATCAGATTTATACAAGGGTCTGTCCAACACAATCCTAATCTTTTGTTTTTTCATAGTCCGCTCAAATATTCCATCAAACCGCACTCCTGAGGTTTATCATCAAAACTGCTCTTTTTTTGAACATTATCAAAATCTCCTGTGAGATAAGAGGGCATCGTAATATTAAATGGAGTGTCAACCTCCGAGCTCCTTGCAGGAGATTTCGCTATACTATCGAAGAAATAACACAAGCCATTAAAGCCTGCGCTAATCACCTTCACCAAGAAAGAGCCAACCCGCTTCAAATCTAGCCTAAAACCCAATCCATCACTGACTTTCTCACATTCTTTGCATAAGTCGTTAAACCGTTGCTGCTCGTTTTCCTCACACGCCTGCGAGCCTTCTTCGCCCGCTTCGCCATTTTTGGAGTAGTCACTTTCGGAGTCTCGACTTCCGCCAATTCTGTATCCTGCCTTTTTAACCATTTAGCCCTCGCTGCATTATAACGCTCCTCGCTCATCCCATACTTAGCCTTGTAATAACTAGACGGCTTCATAATCGTCATTTGTCTGCTCTCCTGTGTGCTTTCACTCTAATCTTCTTACCGCCCTTGCACTTACGCATATGTCCTCTCACATTCGTATAATTTGCCATTATATATCACCTCGCCCTAATTTTTCATTCAATAACGCAACAGGGCTTTTTTCGTCACGCCAGCCGATAACGTGCATCACCAAGGATGCGAAAAATATCACCCAACTGCCGTAAGCGAACAAAAGCCCAGATGACCTTGCATAACGTTGAGGGCCACTAGGAACATCCATGTTAAGCTCATAGCTCCTAAAATTCCCCGCTGAATCAAAATCGTGAAAAACAACACCCCCAAGCATCCCCTGACCTACGATATAAAAACTAACAGCAGATAATAGAGCTAAGAATATGCTGTTATAATGGTTCTTTGAGAACGCAATATAAAGAGTGAATAATCCAAAAACAAAAACCAGTGATAATAAATTAAAGTCCATCTTCTTTTTTTTTTTTAAAATAGTGGATTTAAGGGAGAGGAGTTCTAGTTGGTTGAGGCCTCTCCCATCCACAAAAAGCACTCTCGTGCTTTATCTGCGGTAAACCATTATCCCCATAAGGACGGTTAGTATTACCGCAAACACACCCACCATTATCGCCAACGGTGCGTTAGCGAAGTTGCTCAGTGTGTCAAGTCCGATGCTGTGTACAGTCGTGTTGGCTGTACCAGTCAGGTCAGTGGGTATCTCAGTGTATACTTCACCGATGATAAGTCCAACAACCATTATGATGACTGCTGCAACACCCAAACCAAGCATAGCTCCACCGATGCCTGATTGACCTTTCTTGCCAAGAAGCTTCATGTTTTTTTCACCTCCTTTATTGTTTTACTTGGCATTCTCATTTATCCTATTTAACGTATATATTTAAATATATGCTTTTTATACTATAAATCCTATTATAATACATGGCAGAAACCAAAGACCATGATTTTTACCTAAAAATCCCCGCAGGCTTATGGGAACTCCTAGAAAAACACAAAAACGCCAGAGGATTCAAAAGCATCAAAGCAACAGTGACAGAATGGTTATGGAGGCTAGAAGAACTATACAATGACAACTGAAGTGTACAAGGCAGAAAATTTCAGGAACATACTACAACAAAACACGAATAAAGTTCCCGCAGAAGCAGCACTCCCTAAATGGTTGATTTCCACAAAAATGATGGAAGTGAACGACAAGGGTATTATAGTAGAGCTTGGATTAACACAATGGCAAGCCCGCAACTTTTTAGGCTGGTTAATGGATGAAACCGTCAAGGCGATAAAAACTGAAGGTGACTATTACCGTGAGATGAGGAGATTCAATGCACATTACTGCTCGATAATAGACAGCATGACAGCCGAAGAATTTCAAAAGAGAAGAATCGAACTCGACAACATCAGAAACATAGTCGCTGTCAGATGCGCCAGAGGAGTCGACAAAAGCAGGTTTAGTGAAAGAAGGCTCTTAAACACCCAAATCACACAAAACCTAAGCCAAAACATAGACACGATAGAAACAAAAGGAGACAATAAATCATTATTCTCAAACATGAAAGAAGGACTAGGGAAAGCAATAGGAGGCAGATAAATGGATATTTTGACGTTGATATTTGCTGCGTTGGCAGTAATAGGAGTTATAGAGTTTATATTGTTGTTTTTGATATACGCTTGGAGCGGAACAATCCCCTTCACGATAATGAAGTGCAAACTTAAAGGAGTGCCACTCATCATCAAAGACACCGCAGTAAAAAGAGAATTTTGCTGTCCTGATAAAAAAGGAGGCTTATTGCAGGTTAAGGGAACAGGATTATACCTTCCAACAAAAGGCAGAAGCCCGCCACTAGACAACAACATGCCCAGCATGCTAGTAGACGAATATTACAGTGTTGCATTAAGCACTCAAGAACGAGTCATAAAAACAGATGCTGAAGGCAACAAAACAGAAATGCCTGTTGGAATAGGACTCCTAGCTAGTGATTTCGTTCCTCCAACGCCAATGGACAGCCCCCAGATGCTAAAAAGGCAAGTTGAAGAACTCGCAGCCGAAAAAGCCAAAGAACAAGAAGATAAGAACAAACAAGTTCTGTATTTCACATTCTGCGCAGTGTTGATAATAATAGCCCTAGTGGGTGCTAAAATGCTGTTGGACTCCTCAGCTAAAACAGAAGTGTGTACAATAGCGATGCAAGCTGCTAAAACAACCGCATCAACCCTAGCAGCAGGGCAACTGCCAGTGGAGACTGTATAAATGACGGAATCGAACAACCCTCAAGGAGTGATAGAATCGCCAAAGTTGATGAGCCAATACAGTATAGAATGGCTCAAAAACGAGGCTTTTTTCCCCGCACTCAGCAAATTCGAGAAATCAATCCAAAACCAAGACGATATTATAGAAAACTATTTCATGTACAAGGATTGCGCAAACAACCTAGCAAACAGGGTGCTAAACCACTTCTCAGAGGAGGAGAAGCAATTTATTAAACATATGAAAATACACTTCATAGAATTTGAGACTGAGCCAGAATACGAGAACAAATTCAACAAGCTGATAGTAATACTCAATGACGGCTTCAAATTCAGCGAAATACTGCACACGAGCGGATTTGACGATTTAACAACAAAAGTGCCAAAAAGCCCCGAGGTGAGCATAGAATGAGCGACAGTGAAGGAATGGTTTTCGACCCCACATCTTTCGAGTCTATAAATTACAGCGGGATGGTTATGATGCAGATAAACCGTGTTGCAATAGCAGGCTCTAATGACCTATGGAATGTGAGGGAAAATTTTAACAAATTCAGGATGAGCGTTCAAATCCTAGAATCGCTGCTATGCCCATACTTGGAGAACAACAAGGACTTCGATTATATAACAGAACTTAAAAAAATCGAAAAAGAAGAAACTGAAGGTTTTTACAGGAAAAAATTCGGCTTGCTGATGAAACTAGCAAGAGCGAAACACTTCATAAACATAGGACTCAAAAGCTAAAAAAATGACAAACTATACACCCTTTATAAGATACATCAAGCGCAGGATAAATGATGACATGGATTTCGTCACCGCTGTTGTAGGTGAGAGAGGCACAGGAAAAAGCTCAAGTGCGCTCTCACTAGCCTTAGCACTACAACCAAAAAGGTTCAGCCTAAAAAACGTGTGTTTTAGCAGTGAGGAGTTCATGCAACTATTAAACAGCGATAAACTGCAAGAAGGCGATGTTGTAGTCTGGGATGAGATAGGGGCAGGAAAATCAAACCCTGGTGCTAGAGACTGGTTTAGCAAGACCAACAAGGCGATTTCCTCAATCTTTCAGACCATGCGATATAAAAACCTGTGCGTATTAGTGACAACACCGTCTATGAAGTACATAGACGTTCATTTAAGAATACTTTTTTCAGGAATAATAGAAACAAGCTACATAAACAGGAAAGAAGAAATCTGCCACGTTAGATTTTTAAGAATCGAACACAATCCAGTCCTTGACAAAACCTACCACAAGTACCTGTTCTTTAAGGGTGCTGACGGCGAACTAACGCAGCTCAAGGACATTGAAATCCCAAAGCCCCCCGATGACCTCTACGAAGCATACAAGCTCAAGAAGGCGGGCTTCACTGAGAAACTAGAGCTTGAAAGCCAACAGGACATTCTACTAGAGCAGAAGAAACGCAGAGGAGAATTTAACAAGCCCTCAGACGTGAGCAGTATAGTCGAGGAGGTTCTGAAACAACCAGACAAATACATCAAAAAATACGGAAAGCGTAAAATAGTCAAGGAATCGGTGATTCAAAGCGATTTTAACATAGGAGGAGGACTCAGTAAAAGGGTCAAGGGTGTGGTTGAGAGTAGATTAGAACTTGACTAACCAAAAAACTTAAATATAGAAGGTAAGTAGTGTTCAATTAAGATGAATAACGAAAAAAGAAGTTTGGGAAAGATAGCTTGGTTCGTCTACGCTGCCGACCTAGTAGTTGTTGCAATCATACTCTACATAATATTCCTACAACCTCAACGACTATACGAGTGCAGTTATACTTGCATGGGTGAGGATATTCCAACAGACTGCGAGTGGCTTAAGTCTCACCACGCCAACAAGACGCTCGCACCACAACTAACAATAGAATATGAAAACGACACCCCAACCTTCAAGCTGGGATGAGCCAGAAGAACCTGCTGAACTAGACCCCTTCTTAGTGTTCATAATATATTTGGGAATTATTGTTGGCGTGTTCTACCTAATATTCAAGAGCGCTGGCCTCTAATTTTTCCTTCTGATTTCAAACTTTGAAATATTTTTTTTGTTCATTGGTGTTACTTGACGATACTCTAAACCAGCATCACGCATAAGTTCCTTAGTGTCAGACAACCGCAACAATTCGCCCCTTGTATTATACGCCCTCAATTGTGTTCTCCCATCCTTGAAGGAAACCTTTTTTAAAATGTTCCCCGCCTCGTCCTTATATATTAATTTAGTTTTCATAATCTCACTTCTCACCTAATAGAATATAATTAATATCATCAATAGACAACAAACCCCGCCCAATAAGACCGCCCATTAAGACCTGAAAATCTTTTTTAGTTTTCAGCCTGCTTGGAAGAATCTCCAACAACCTCGCCAAACAATCACGCCACTGCACCGTCACTTAGCCCACCTCCTACGAACCAAATCAATAATTGATGTTATCAAAAGCAGCAAGAACATCAACGACCCCAGAATACAAACAGCCGTTAAAAACTTAACCCCAAGATAAAACAACAAGCCAATAACGTCCATTTAAACCTTTTTTTTATTTTTTAAAGCCTCTACTTTATTAATAAATTCTACAAATTCATCCCACTCAAAATCTCCAACAACCTTGATAAATGAAGTTCCGTCTATCCATTGACCGCCAGTTAAAAATATTTCGTGAGTTTTACCATCACCCTTACCATAAACACGACACAAATAATGAGAATCAGAAGCAAATCCGATTCCATTAAATAACACTTGGTTTTTCTTTTTTGGCATTACATCCTCATCTTCCAATATTAATATATTATCCATTTTTTTCTTATCAATTATTTGAATCCTCCTAGTTCTTTTTGCCTCATCTCGACCTCCAGCTTATCCTTTTCCCACTTCTTAGCGGCGTAGTCGAACACCTCTAACACCGCCCACCAAAACTTGCCCTCGCTGTAATGGAAGTCCTGACCCTTCTTTTCTTTAAGCCAGTTCATAGCGTTCTCCATCATGCCCTTGCGCTTAAGACCGTTCCTGCCGTCAGGATTATAATATATGTTAATCCTCTGCTCCACACGCTTCATCTTTTTTTATTCCTTAAAATCCAAACACTCTTTTAATAAATATTTACCGTACTCCATCGCCAACACCGCAAACACAACGAAAAAACACAGTTCAAACAATGGCTGCGTTGATTTTCCCGCTATAATAAGCGAGCCTCCAACACGCGCAACTAAAAGCCCTATAACACATGCAAGTAAAAAACCAATCCACCCTAAACCTTCTATTATCTTTTTATTCATCCTTCAAGCCCTCCTTCTTTTCGTCACCTAAAATATGATAATGTTTCCTTGCATACGCCCTATCAGCGTTCATAATAATCGCCCGCTAAAGTAAAATATAAAAGACATAATAGAGATTATAAAAAGTAACCCAAATAATACTTTAACGTCTTTATCTTCCATTAAGATAACATCCTCCTCATCCATCTTTAATCAACCCGCTTCATTTTTACAAATCCTCTTTTTTATTCTGAACACAATCCACACTATAATCTCAACAAGTTTGCCCCCAAAAAGACTATTAACCACCCGCATTATCAACAGGATTGTTAAGGATAAACCGATTAAGGGTATAAAACCAATCAAAAATAAAGTTAAGTCTGGCGTTAATGCCTCATATATTACCCCCCCTCCGACCTCCCCCAACACTGCAAAAGGCCATGAAGAGTACACCATAACACCCAATAGGGGGCGTATAAAACCCTGGATAACAACATTATTATTATCTTCCCTTGTGTTTTTTAATGTTGTGTAATTCCCTAAAATCCCTTCAGTAAGATTTTCCATTAAATAAACAGTAAATAAATCGTCAGGGGTGAAGTTACCCCCACCAAACTCTTGAACACAATCATTATTCGGACTATGGTCGCAGTCATACCTATACCCGACCTCTGTCGTACCAACAACAAACAAGGTCAGAATATATGCGGTTAACAAAGTCTGGGTTTTAAGACTTAACATCACAAACCCCCCTTTTTTTCGTAACGATTGCCTCATTTTCCCCCGACTCCAAATCAAAAACCGAAACCTGCAAAATTTTGGTTTGGAACAGGTCATCCACAAAATCCATTAAATCGTCAATATCTCGTGACGAAACATCATCATACGTAACGAAACTCACAGAAATTTTTTTCATTTACTGTTTTCCCCTGATGAAATCATATTCTTCATCTCCCCGCCTCCTTCTTACTTAAATCTGGATCAATACCAAAATTAATTAGTTGATTATGCCTTCTTGATTTTCGTCTAAAATCCTTAATCTCTTTATCTTTCCAATACATTGGAATAATATTAGGTGACGTTTGATTATCATAATAACAATCACACACTTTAACACCCCACACCTTACACAAATCAAGTTTTTTAATATTCCAGGCATAAGGTATTTTCCAGTTACAAATCATAAAAATCATAATCTCTTTAGGTTTATAACCCGCTTTAATTAGATATTGAACACTATCTTTTATCTTATACTGTTCTCCTAAACCCCAATCCCACGCTATTCTAGGCTTTTTAAAACGTGAATTTTTAAGAGCATTAGCTAATTCTTGAGTTAAAAAGCGATAGTCTATTCCGCATATAAGCTCATAATATACCACTTTTTTATTTACTCTTTTTTCCCCCAGTTTTTTAATAATGTCTAAGGATTCTGGTTTACAAATTAAATTCATATCCATTATACTAACTTTATTTCTTATAATTTCTGGTATCTCGAATACCTTAAATTCTGTTGGTTCATAACAGTAAGGGCAATTATTAGGGCAACCTTCAGTTATCCTAATCCATTGTTCGTTATCATTAGCTTTATTATAAGGGCCATAAGAATAATTTATTTTTTCTTTTTCGCCTAGCTTAGTTTGACGTTCACTCATCTCCCCGCCTCCTTCTTATATTCAGGATAATATAAGTGGTCGCATTTTCCAGTAGGATTTCTGATTCTTATTAACCCCCCACAATCAGGGCACCGCCTATTATCTTCTTTATCCTCAAATAATAGAAAACCTCTTTTTCTACCACACTCAGGACAAGGTTCTTCATATATGTTT